>BNJU01003782.1_pt1 | contig 36111 bp, 48 predicted proteins | sample 8539281 | NCBI WGS metagenome assembly BNJU01 (sample SAMD00202456, study PRJDB9452) | human saliva metagenome | isolation source: human saliva | place: Japan
GCAAGTTCAAGTAGTAAATCAAAAGGGAGATATTCAAACTCTGTAATATCTCCTTCATTCATTCTTTGATAAGCACTTCCAACTTTTTGGCTATATCCTCTGAGGTTGGAAGCACTTGTTTCCGTATTTAATGCATTATGAGAAAATAGGCTATAATATTATATACTCAATTTTTGAACGAAATCGTTGTGAGATTTACAGAGATCGTACCTTTGATTCTTATTGAGATAATCAAATCCATAATTAATAATGTATAGATGAAAGGATTACATTTTGATTAAATGAGCAAAACTTTCGGATCGTTCTTAATACGCATAATCTCTGAATCAACTAACGAGAGAATTTCTTCCTTGACCTTGCGATAGTTAAAACTCGATGCTCTCCTTTTTGTTTATTGAGGCCATCTTCATTTTTGAAGTCCACTATCACTGGTATAGGCTGATATGCTTTCATTTCTGCTGATACCTTGGCACTGTCCACCACAATCTCTGCATGAAAAATCTTTTGGTCGATGCGTTCATCAAAGTTGTCGGACATAGCACCGACAAACATGCCCTGCGTAAGGTTACTGATTTTGGAAGCAGGGATGAGACTGTCCATCTGCGTAGAAATGGAAGTAGACTTGTCGTTTCGGTTGATGGTCATAGACTGCCGTTGCTGGAGCACCTTACCGAAGCGCTCGCTGAGTGTTTTGGCTGTTTCGCCCACGACTTGACCGCTGAATATATTACCCACGGTGTTCTGAATGACCTTACTCTCCTTGTCGCCATAGTCCCTTGTTAATTGGCTAAAGTCTTGGAAGCCCAAGCATACTGCCACCTTGTTGCTTCGAGCAGTGGCAATCAGATTATCCAACCCACGGAAATAAATCGTCGGCAACTCGTCGATAATCACTGAGGATTTGAGTTGCTTCTTCTTGTTAATGAGCTTCACAATACGGCTGTTGTAAAGACCCAATGCCGCCGAATAGATGTTCTGTCTATCGGGATTATTGCCTACGACAAGCACTTTTGGCTCATTAGGGTTATTGATGTCAAGTGAAATCATCGCCCCGTCATCACCCAATAAAGGGCAGGAGCTTATCATACGAGAAGTGGTATCTTGGCACTGGCAATTTGTCCCTGTAACTGGTCCTGCGCTCCACCCTCCCATGCGTCCATAAAAGGAGAAAGGTAGTTGGCAAGTTCATCGTAGGAAGTGAGTATCGGGAATATCTGTGCGTAGGGACGGTTAAGAAATTCGATGGCATGGGGAAAGGTGCAATACTTCCCGTCCTCATGGATTTTCAGAAACCAAATGATGGCAGCCAGCAAGATAATCGGTGACTCCACAAAGAAATCTCCCTGTTTTTGTATCCACGAACGGTTCAAGTTGAGCATGATGGTGTAGGCACTTTCGTAAGCGTCCGATATATCCGTCATAAAGGCAGGATTGATAGGATTGCACCGATGCGATTTCCTCGGATCGTCAAAGTTAATTACATAGAACTGTGGTTTTACCTTGTAGGCATCTAAATGATGAAGCAGGTGATTGTAAGCGATCTCTGAAAGGTCGGGAAATTTATAGTCGTAGATGTACATAGCAAAGCCTTTTTCTATCTGCTGCTTGATGTAATTGTTCACGATAGCGTAGGACTTACCAGAACCCGGTGTGCCGAGCACCATCGAAGCACGGAACGGATTGACCACGTTAATCCAACCATTGTTCCATTTCTTCTTATAGTAGAAGCGTGTAGGGAGATTGACGGAGTATTCATTTTCCATCAAGCGCGTTTCCTGCATGAAACTCTCATTCTCCGTGTTGAATACATCGTCCATCAGGTTGTTTTTGAGTAGTCGGCTCATCCATACGCCACCCATCAGCAGGCAGATATAGCCTACGGACAGCGTGAAGATATAGAGCGAAGCTGCACCGCTCTTACCGATGGGCAATGCCAGCAGCCACCAGTTGAGAAAGAAAAAGACGAAGCCGGAGAAAAGCACGTCCAAATCTTTGGCCATGTGATTTTCTCCTCTTTCACGCCTTTTGTCCCAAGGCAGGACAAAGCAAGGAATACCACACAAAAGAGTTTTGTCCAGAGGATAGACGAGAATAATCCCGTTGTACGCAGGAAGTTCATCAATATCTTGTTGGTGATACCGAGCGTAAAGTGCCACTCTTGAAAAGCCTCGTAACAGAACCAATAACAGTTAACGAGGAGGAATATCACCGATATGCCTCGCATAAAGTCCATGACTTTACCTAATGCCCTTAAATCATCTTCCTGTGCCATAATCGTATTGCTTAATATTTGTTGTATTATTGTTATTTGAATTGTATTTGAATGTTGTTCAAACAAAGTTTGAAATACTTTATCTATCTTTTCTTCTGTCTGAGGTTGACTTTGCTTTGCCTGCGAAGTTTACGTTGCCAAGCCGCTTCCTTCCAATCATCATTGCCCGTAGGTAGGAAAGAACCATCTGCCATATCCTCGATTAGTTCATCGATGAGATTGTCGGTGTTCTCCGTATCTGATTGCAAGGGTTGAACGGTTGGCGATGCTTCTAAACGAACAGACGGATTGCCATACAGCATTTCATCCAAGAATGGGTTGTACGTAGGATTGGAGAAATAGGTATTAAATATATTGGCGGCATATCCCTTACCTAATCGAGAACCATTGAGCGCAACACCCTGCTCATCATCAATAAAGGTAATGCCGTAAATTCTTCCATTATCATTCTTTCGGATTACCACACTCAAGCCTTGTTCCTCCAATCTTTGCCGAAATTCTTTCTCCGTATTGGGAGAGATACGCATAGCTTGTAACAGCTTGCCTCTTATAGTCGGTACTAGTGGCTTGATGGCTTGCTTTGATTTTGCATCCTGTTCTGTACAGCAGTATAGCCCACCACGACCGATGTCCGAGGCGTGGATGGGAATGCCTGCCTTGTTGCCCTTTTCATCAGTTGGAACATAAACCAGTCCGTCATACTTCTTTCCCCGAAACTCCGTCTTTACTTCTTCTACGGCAAGGTTATATTTGCTCAAAATGGCATTGAGCTCGCCCAAGGAGCAGAAACGATAATGTTTCAGTACTATGCGGAGAGCACTTGCCACCTGCTTCTTGATATTTCTTTGTGTAGTATCAATTTTGGGCGTTTCTTCCACCGCTTTGTCAGCGACCTTTGAACTTGGAATGAGACCAAACCTCTTTTCCAAGGCATCGGTAATTTTCTTGCTCCTCCTTTTCTCAAACTTATCATTAATCTTCTGACCACGACTGTCCACTCGAAGTGAAACAATGTGTATATGCTCACGGGCGATGTCGTTGTGCTTGAATACGATATAGGGTTGGTTGCCATAGCCGAGTGCTTCCATATACTCTCTTGCAATCTGCATGAGTGTTTCATCAGAGAGTTTCTCGTCTGGGTGCGAATTGAGCGAGCAATGGAACACCGCTTTCTTTGTTCGGCATTTCTTGGGTATCAATGCCTCCATGTCGGCAAGCACGTCTTCCATCGTATAACGTCCCTCTTTGTCCTGATACAATTCAGCGGCAAGGAGAATGCTTGCTTCCCCTTTCTCCACCTTTTTGAAGTTGTAGCCGAGTGCTCCTCCAAGGTTTTCCGTGGCAGATATTTTGGCAATCATTTCTTGCGGTAGTCTATAGTCAGACTGATAGCCTGCTCCTGCAAGGTAATAATTTGAGCCGACAAATTTTCTAATTTTTCAAGCATAATCTGTGCGGTTTTTACGCTGTGATAGCTGTTGATGGCGCGCACAGTTTGGTTATACAGCACGCCGATCTTATGGATTTGTGCCGTCAGTTCCGAGAGTTTCCGGTAATATTCTACGGCAGATTTATCCACCGTAATCACCTTGAAACTCTCTCCAAGAATGCGAGCGCGTACGAAAATCCGACTTGGTTTCTGCGCCCGAACGCTGAAACAAATCTATCGCCCTTTGCTGGTCTTTGGGGTTGGGCAGCCGTACATGCCAGTTGTCCCAACGGGGCTTTTCTGCTTGTTTCCGTTCTGAACCATGTTCCGTTTCCTTATTCATATCCGTTTTATCTTCTAATTACGACTTTGGAGTAATTCATTCCCCCTTCGGGGCAAGGGTCTTTGTGGTACAAACGGCGGTTTGTGTTACAAAGACACACCTTGCCAATATTAAGAGTTGATACGATTGAAGTATCCACCCTTTTGGGGTGTCTGCTTCGGGACGTTACCTCCATGTATTATTCTCGCCTGCAAAGTTACGGCAGATTTTCAAATATCTCATTATCAGAGATATTCACTCTTTTTCCTCGTATTTCCCTGCACTTCATCGCTGTAATAAAATCAGCAGAAATATCATTTATTTTGCAATCAGAACGAGCGAACAATGGTATGATAACACAAGCAAAAGATATATCATATTATCGCCTGCTTGCACCAAAGATGACAAGAAGGAACAATACATATTCATAACAATTTATTGTCATGACAAACTATTGTCAATACAACAAATTGTAAGAACTTGAAATCGTCCTTTTGGACTATCGCCCGAACCATACGCAGTCAGAGCAAACTGTCTGCTGATGACTCTTAATAATGAGAGAATATCCAAACATCAAATAGACAAATAATATGAACTAAGAAATTATCATTATGGAGAACAAAGAACAACGCCCCCTTTTTCTGGGCTTCTCTTCCCAAAAGGGAGGAGTGGGAAAAAGTACTCTTGCCGAAATCGTAAGCAGCATATTGTACTACGAGCAAGGCATCAACCTCTTCGTGATGGACTGCGACCTGTCGCAAGACTCTTTCTACAAACTGAGGGAACGTGAGAAAAGTATCGTTCAGGAGAGCGAAGAGCTTTCCAAATCCATGCAGGAGTACTTTCATCACCTCGGCAAAAAAGCATACAGAATTTACAAGTCTGCACCCAGGAAGCCGTCAGGACTGCACGAAGTAAAATCGACGGTATCAGCAACGAGAAGTACCAGTTGGTTATATTTGATTTCCCGGGACATGCTGGAACAACCGAACTGATGGAACTGTCCCTTCAGATGGACTATATCCTTTCTCCGATTGAAGCCGACATTCAGTCGCTGGTTTCATGTCTGGCATACGCCAAGACTATCACGGAGATTGGAGTTTCGATGTCCGACTCCCGGATAAAGGACATTATCCTGTTCTGGAACAAGGTGGACAGAAGAGTAAGGAACATCATCATCGATGAATATACAAAGCTCATCCATGAATACGAACTCACGCTCCTGCCCGGCTATGTATATGCCACGCACCGCTTCTCTCACGAACTTTCCACATACGGACTGCGCGGAGTGTTCCGCTCTACCTATCAGCCTCCTGCAAGGGGATTACGAATGGGTACAGGGCTGGACGAACTCGTCAATGAGATAATTCAACGTCTCAAACTAAAAACGAAAACAGAAAATGGCAACGATTGAGGAAAGAAAGCAACAGCTGGAAAACAAGCTGAAGAAAATGGCAGAGGACAATGTCGTGGTAAAACCTGTCACGATACCAAACTCCTTCGACCCTTCCGAGGATACTGAGTCCTCCCCTGCAACATCAGGGGAGGAAGACAATAATTTAGAAGAGACGAAAGAAACGAAAACAGCAAAAGAAAAACCGGTAGATGAAATAGAAAGAGAGGAAACGGGGAACACGGAACAGAAACGGGAAAGGAAGCCGAGAATGGAAAAGCCCGGCGTGTCCTCCCTTTCCATAGAGGACTACCGTTCCCTGTACTTTCATCCCGTCCGCTCCCAAATGCGGACAGCCTTCTCCATTAATCTGGAAACGCTGCAGAACCTGCGCAACGTGTTGCAGGACTTGGGGGAGCGTGTTTCCATAGCCGCATATATAGACAACATTCTTAGGGAACACCTGCGTGAACATTTGGAATTGCTCAACAGTGCGGCAGCAAAACAAAGACGCAAGACAACAATAACACTATGATGGAAACAATACTTTTTCAGTTTTTATACTGATACTCATCATCATTTGATAATGCTGGGTATCCTGTACTTCTATATGCGGTATGTATCTCCGTATGGCATCCTTATCAAGAAAAATAAAAAGGGCAATGAGCAGACTAAGGAGAATGAAGCGACGAAGGAAAAAGACGGACAAAAAGGAGAAGGAAAAGAAGATCAAGCCGAGTTTGTACTGATTGGCAAAAAGCCGTTCCATTTCCCCTATTATCCTCATTAAAGTTCCTCTGCTTCTTCATCTGAAAATTCAGAGCAGAATAGTAATAATTTTGCACCTCAGAACTCCGAAAAGAAAGAGGACATGAAGGAAGAGGACAACGAGATGGACGTTGATTTCGAGATGGAGCGAGTTGATGAGGATGAGGTCGCCCGTGAGGAATTAATTCTGCCCATTGAGCCCACATCGGACGAAACCGAGATGTCAGGGCAGTCCGTCCTCGCACGTGACTTAGTCCGCCTGCAAAAATGGGCAAAGAACTGTGAGGAGGCTGATGAGAAAGAAGTCAAAGAGACCATTCGGCAGCTTCAAGACTCAGATCTATTGGATAAGTACAAGGAGAACATCGCCAAGATGCAGGGTGAGCAAACTTCGCTATTGGAGAAAATCCGTAAAGCGGAAGAACAAAGCGAGCAACAAGCAATGTTGTTTTCTCAAAACTCAATACCGGCAGATTCAAGCGCTTCTGACACTTCATCCGATAATGACGACGACAAGCCTCTTTCATATTATCTGTAAACAATCAACGATGGAAGCGGGAAAAGAAAACGGCTCATTAACAGCTACAAGGTTTCCACATGAAAATGTGCCTCTCTTTCCCCTTCCTTTTAAGAACAAGCAATTTTATCACACTTAAAATTATAACATACAAATGAACAAAAAAATTACACTGATGATGCTCCTGCTGATGACTGCCACCATAGGAGCATACGCACAAGGCAATGGTATTGCCGGTATCAATGAAGCTACAAAAATGGTAACCTCCTACTTCGATCCCGGCACGAAACTCATTTATGCCGTAGGGGCGGTAGTGGGGTTGATTGGAGGCATTAAAGTGTACAACAAGTTCTCAAGTGGTGACCCCGATACGAGCAAGACCGCAGCCTCTTGGTTCGGTGCGTGTATCTTTCCTCATCGTGGCTGCCACTATCTTGAGAAGTTTCTTCCTGTAAGGCGATGGCAGCATTTGAAATCAACAAAGGTGTAGGCCGGACGGTAGAGTTCAAGGGCTTGAAGGCGCAGTACCTCTTCCTCTTTGCAGGAGGGTTGCTGGCAGTCTTTATTCTTGTGGTCATTCTCTATCTCTGTGGAGTCAGCCAAATTACCTGTCTTGTCATAGGTGTAGTGGGTGCCAGCCTTGTGGTATGGCAAACGTTCACCATGAACAGAAAGTACGGGCAATATGGGCTGATGAAGAAAGGAGCAGTGCGTATGCACCCACGCTACCTTGTGAACCGCCGTACGGTCTGCCACCTTATCCGTAACCTTCAACCAAAGAAAGCGAAAGAAATGAGAAACAAAAGCAAGATAACGACCTTTGGAATCGAAGTTCCCACTGCTCTCCGTCGAGCAGGGCTGTATGGTGAGCAAAGGATGCAGACATCACGGTGGCTTTCCGTGTGGAACTGCCCGAACTCTTTACCGTCACTTCTACAGAATACGAAGCAATGCACTCTGCCTGGCATAAGGCAATCAAAGTGCTACCCAATTACAGCATCGTACACAAGCAGGACTGGTTCATTAAGGAGGACTATCAAGGAAAGCTCTCCGATGGCAGCCTGAGTTTCCTTGCCCGTTCCTCTGAGCGGCACTTCAACGAACGTCCCTATCTCCACCATATTTCATAAGATTAAGCTAAATACCAAGTCATAAAGTTTCAATTCTAATAAAAATAGGTTACCTTTGCACATAAAATCAGCTCCTTATGAAACCAATGATAAAATATAGAGGGGGAAAAACAAAAGAAATCCCTCACATAATGTGGCATGTTCCTAGATTTTTCTGGTAGATATGTCGAGCCTTTCTTTGGTGGTGGTGCTCTCTCTTTTTATTTGGAGCCTAGAGAAGCTATCATCAATGACATAAATAAGCAACTAATTAATTTTTATAAAGGTGTGAAACTATTTCCCAAAACTTCGAAAAGAATTGGATGAAATAGAGGCTTTATATGAAATTAATAGGCGTGATTATGATATATTGAAGGCAAGTATGCCTAACGAAAGAGTGGTAGATAATAATGAAGCTTTATATTACTTACTACGTGATATGTTTAACAACAAGATCCGTAAAGAGTATAGTGATGCATTGCTCTATTATTTCATTAACAAAACAGCGTACTCGGGTATGATAAGGTACAACTCTAACGGAGAATTTAATGTGCCTTATGGTCGTTATAAGCATTTAAGTACCCAACAAGTTTCTTTTTCTCATAGCCAGCTGTTAAAACGAGCTGAGATACACAATGTAGATTATAGCAAAATCTTTGATATGTGTAAGGTCGATGATTTTGTTTTCTTAGACCCTCCGTATGACTGTGTATTTTCAGATTATGGAAATGTAGAGTATAAAGAGGGCTTCAATGAAAACAATCATAGGAAGTTAGCAGAAGATTTTAAAAATCTATCATGTAAGTCATTAATGGTTATTGGAAAGACTCCCCTAACAGAAGAACTGTATAAAGAGTTTATAATAGATGAGTATAAAAAGACCTATGCAGTAAATATAAGGAATAGATTTAAGTCAGAGCCGAACATATTGTAGTAGCAAATTATAAAAAGATTGGGATAATGTACAGATAATTACGAACAACGTAAACAAAGAATACACTGTTCCTGAAACTACGCAAGTAATGTTGTTTGAATCTAAAAAAAAATATCATGGCAAGAATTGATAGTAGAACGCTGTTCTTGACAACATCGCCAAGAACACCTAACAAGATGATACCTGAAATCAGCCTTTTTGATAGAACACTTTACAGGTGAAAAGTGGAATAAGGAAAGGTAATGTGCTTTTATGAAAGTTTTGAAGAAAGAAAACTTCTTCAATGGCAAAGGTGAGAAAGACCCTTCTTTCAGTGCAAGAGATAGGATAAACCGTGCTCCTAAATCTTTAGGCTTCGTTAGACTTTCCCCAACGATAGAACTGACTCCTGCTGGTGAGAAACTCATTAGTTCTAAACGAAAGGATGAAGTTTTCTTACGTCAAATGTTAAAGTTTCAAGTACCTTCTCCTTATCACAAACCTTCAAATAAAGCAGCGAAGTTCTGTATAAAAGCCATACTTGGAAATGCTACGTTTAGTAAGAACAATGGGAACTTTAAAATTCGATGAGCTACAAATTTTTGGAATGCAGCTTACTGACTGGCACGACTTTGAGAATATCGTACATAAGATTGAGACCTTTCGCATCAAAAAAGCAAAGAATAAAGGCAGCTACAGAGTGTTTAAGGCAGAATACCTAAACACTGAACTAAAACAAATCTATAAAGACCGTATCAAGCAAGGAAAGATAAAGACACGAGAAAGTGCAGATACTTCGCTTGAGAAATTCCTATGTACACAGTCAAGCAATATGAGAGATTATGCAGACTCATGTTTTAGATATTTAAGAGCAACAGGTCTTGTCAATGTGTCACAAGTTGGTAAGTCTCTTTCTATAATACCCGAGCGAATAAATGATGTCGATTACCTTTTGGAAAGTATAGAACGTAATCCGTTATCATTTGAAAATGAAGCAGAGTATTGCAGCTATCTTGGTAATGCAAGCACTCCCGTCTTACTTACTGACAACAGAGATAATCTGATAGAGAAACTGAAGAAAGAGTTTGCAAAACATACTATCTCTACGGCTGCTTCTACAGAGGAACTTAAAGACTTGTTAGGTGATTTGCGAGACAAACAGCGCGAAGAAAATATCAAAGATGAAGTCAAGAGCATAAAAGAATATAAACTTTACGATGATATTCAATCTGTGTTCGGCAACATTACAGCCAAAAAGTATTACGATAACCCTATTATGCTAGAATGGAACACATGGCGGGCTATGACTATGCTTGACGGAGGTAACATTAAGGCTAATCTAAATTTTGACGATTTTGGCAAACCGCTTTCAACAGCAGCAGGGAATATGGCTGATATTGTCTGTGATTATGGGGACTTCCTTGTTACTGTAGAGGTAACAATGAGCACCTGGACAGAAACAATTTGAAATGGAAGGAGAACCTGTGAGCAGACATCTTGGTAAATTAAAGGTGTTATCGGGTAAACCATGTTATTGCTTATTCATTGCACCAACGATCAATGATGCTACTATTTCGTTTTTTTATATGCTACACAAAAACAAATTTAGCAATGTATGGAGGAAATCTACGGTAGTACCACTTCACTATCACTCTTTCAGAAGATGGTAGAAGACTCCTACAAGGCGAGTTATTTTTCCAAAAACCAAGCAATATTAAAGCCTTTTTTTGAAACTTCTGAAACTCTCATGAAAAAAACTAATAATGAGCATTGTGGTATAGAAGCATGCAAGAAAAGGCGATGGATTGGCTAGGATAAGCATCTATAAATGTAAATTGTTTTATCCGTATATTTTCATATAAAATAATATGGCAGAAGAGAATATATTTGATTTTTCAGATACACTACTATCTAAACCAAGAAGACCTCCATCAAATGGATGCCAAAATCTTGAATGAGTGTGAGCGTCAATTACTTGATGCTTTTTGATTTCATTAAGGAAACTATACAGGAGATTTTTAAAATTGAAGTAACACCGAAGAAGAAAGGTGGACTAATAGAATCTTTTTATTATAGTTGCTATCATAATTGGTAAATCTGACACATTTAAGAATCTTATCAATGCTCTTATCCAAAATTCTTTTTCTTCTACACAGACTAAGCTTGCTAATAGTAATGCCAGAATAGAGTTGTATGAGAAAGTTAAGAACGGGACTTTAACAAAAGAAGAAGCAGAAGAACTTATAGATGAAAAGAAGGTTAGGAAATGCGTTAGTAATTACTTTAAATCGCTCGAAAAAGCAAATACAGTAACTTCTGTGGAGCATCAATGAAAAAAGAAGGTGATATAGAACCTTTCAGTTCATCTAAAATCATAAAAGCTGATTTTACAAAAAAAATACTTTCAGATACTACCACCGAAGATAAAACAGAGACTGCAGGAACAACAATTCGCATTCTTTCACCTGTTTTGCGGCAAGGACATGGGAAAGTTTGGAAAGGCTACTATTCAGGAAAGACAATTGAATTCAAAGTTTTAGATAAGGAGTTCTTGGAACAAGTTTACAATAATGAAATTAAATTTGGGGGCAAATACTGTGATAACATGTACTCTTATTACTATTACAAAGAAGAAGGTAGAGAATGGAGAATACACAAACTTAAAAACCTGAATATGCAGTGAAAGATGTCCTCCAGTGGGAAGATGACCATACCTTTAAGAACAGTACCAAACGATATAAGAAAATTAAGGCAGACGAGCAACAGTTAGATTTATTTAATCAAGATCGAATCCAAAAATAAATAGGAGTTTTACTAAAAACGTGCAAAAAGATTATAAATCAGAGCTTACTGAAATATAATTCCATACTAAGACTCTTGAAATTGTCTTATAGGACAATTCAAATTCTCTTATAAGACAATTTTTAATTCTCTTATAGGACAATTTTTACAATCTAATAGCTGCTGATAATCAGATAGTTACAAGGGTAGATTTTTGACTATGAAATGCCATAAAAAAGATGTGCAGAAGTAAAATATTCTGCACATCTAAATGGGTTACTAATCCGGAGATTTTAGCTACTTAAGGATGAAAATTTTCATCTATATCTGGACCAGAATGTTCTTCTGGTTTAGGCTTCTTTCCATCTGTAGCATTCACGATATCCTCCTGTGGCGTAAAATCAAGAAGACGGGCATCAAGGGTATCGCGCATGGTTGTACTCTTCGTAAATTGCACATTAACCTGCTTGATAAGTTGTGCGCCTTTCTTCTTTGCCTCGGCTGCAGTCGGAGCACCTTGCGATTTCATTGTGAGGCGAAACGAACCTAAATCACCAAGGCGGACTGTATTACCATTTTCTAATGCCTCCATAACCTCGTATTGCAAAGCATCTAAAACGGCTTTAACGTCAGCACTTGAAACGGTCGAACGTTTTTCCACACGCTTTACTATCTGCGCAAGCGACATCGGTGTGGTTGGTGCCATTTGCGGATAATACTTAATCTCGTTTTTCTTCAGCGGATTTTTCTTCGCTTGAATTACATATTTTATCATATCTTATAAATTTAAGGAGGGTTAGTAATGAGCACAAAGGTAATGATTTTTCCCTTTAATGTAAAAGAATACGATCTATTTTTTGAGATATTTTTGATGATACTACACTGTCAGAAGAAGCTGCAGGTGGTTCTGTAGCCTCTAAGGGCAGGACTACGCAGAATTAAAAGCCTACAATGCAGGTGTTACCACAGCACAGGAAAACAATGATGGTCTGACATCGAGCCGTCCGCTTACTTCGGGAGAACTCTTTCAAGGTATGAGTCGTGCCATACCAACAGGGGCGTGTCGTACTGCCGTATGGTCTGGACGTTACCTTTGACACGACCGTGCATCTTATCTTCCCTTCTGCCATTCGTTATGTAGACTTAGGTTCACAGAATATCATCGCAGGTAAGGCGGAGGATGCAGAGAACGTACTACGTGTAAAGGCTTCGGTGAAGGACTTTGAGACGGAAACCAATATGAGTGTCATCTGCGAAGACGGCTCTTTCTATGCTTTCAACGTAAAGTATGCTGATGAGCCGGAGAAATTAAGCATTGAGATGAAAGACTTTCTCTCTACAACAGAAGGCAGGCTACCAAGCAATCGCTCTGACATTTACTTTAAGGAACTCGGTAACGAGTCGCCTGTATTGGTCAAACTGATGATGCAAACTATCTATCAGAATGACAGACGCTGCATCAAGCACATCGGTACTCAGCAGTTTGGTATGAAATTCCTGCTTCGTGGCTTGTATGCCCATAACGGCTTGCTGTATTTCCACACTCGTATGGAAAACGGTACGAATATGCCATACTCGGTGGATTTTATCACATTCAAGGTGGTTGATAAGAAGATGGCAAAGCGTACCGCCATTTTTCGCTATCGCTCAACAACACGTCAAGAGCAGCTATTACAGCCGCTTCGTGCCTATCATCAGGTAATGCAGGTGCGTGGCATGGGTAGTGAACACACTGTGTTTGCACTCGAGCAGTTTTCTCTTGCAGAAGATAAGCAGCTTGAAGTGACGCTCTATGAGAGAAATGGCGGTCGTACGCTGACCTTTTATGTAACGGCAGAAGACCTGCAGATAGCAAAGAAGATTGATAACCTCAAACTGAAATGGTAGACATTATGAAGAAGAAAAACATTTTATCGGTTTATGTAGCGGTGGCAATGGCTTTTAGCTTGCCATCGCAGGCACAGCGACTGATACCCAAGCAAAGGGGAATAGAGGTCGTAGGGAGTGTTCCACTTATCAAGGGAGAAAAGTTTCTTGCTGCTGACAATTTCGGCATGGGAGTATCACTCACCCGATATCTGGGTCGTGAGAATTATACCTTTGTTATGGCAGAGTATGAACAGCAGAATATGCCGTACAGAAGTTATAACGTAAAACTCAAGGATGCTCTCTTGCAGGTGGGTTATATGCACCCTGTTCTTTCCGACAGAGGAAAGAACGTGTTTCTTTATGGTGGCTTATCCGCTTTGGGTGGCTATGAGCAGCTGAACGAGGACAAAAGGCTGCTGCCCGATGGGGCGACACTGCTCGACCGCTCCCGCTTTGTCTATGGCGGTGCTGTGCATGGTTCGGTGGAAGTGTTCCTAACGGACAGGGTTCCCTTTCTTGTAAAGGTGCAGGGACGTTTACTCTTTGGAACGGACGTGCATCGTTTCCGTCCGGCTGTTTCTGCTGGACTAAGGTTTAACTTTTAAGTAGAAGAAAAGATGAAGAAGATATTGAATACGATTTGGGTAATGGGTGTGCTGTCCCTTGCCGTGTTTTGCCTATCTGCTTGTGATAGGGATTTGGATGTTCAGCAGTCTTATCCGTTTACGGTGGAGACAATGCCGGTTCAGAAGGACATCATAAGGGGGCAGACGGCTGAGATACGCTGCACGCTAAAACGAGGCGGTGAGTTTGCCGACACTCGCTACACGATACGTTATTTCCAGTCTGATGGCAAAGGCTTGCTAAGAAATGATAATGGTACGGTATTCAAGCCGAACGACCGCTATCCGCTAACAAAGGGTGTGTTCCATATCCATTAAGAGTATATTTCATTCTGCCGATATAAGGGTAAAGCTTTGAGAGGATTAGCCAGATGATGAAAGGGAGAGTTTTCTTTATCCCTCATTTTATAGTAATCCGTTGAGCCTTGCTATATGGCAACCTCATTAAGACAGATTGACAGAAAAGAGTTACATCCAGTATTTTTGTCAGCAGAATAAGAAATCTTGTTTTTTTGGCATACTTTGTGCTATATTGGATAAATAGTAAATTTAATAAATTATGAATATAGGAAATATAATTTCGGAATGGGAAGAAGATTTTAGTTCGGTCAATGATAGCCCATATTTTTTCTCAAAAAGAGGCTCATAGTTTGCCTAACCCAACAATGCCAGGAGGAGTTGTTATTTATTTTTGTTATAACAGCCAATACTCTGATTGTAGATGGAAAGTGCGAACCTTTTACGAGAGAAATGCGGTTTTATTACCTTTTGGACTAGGAAATGCTGAACAGAATAAAAATGGTGATGCTAATAGATTAATATCTGAGCTTGAGAAATTCACAAACTCTGTAATACAAGAGAGAGTAAAACAGATTAAAGAATGGGAAGATAAAGGAATGAATATAGCAACAATTTCTCCTATGTAGTAGGACTTAAAGTAAATGGCCGTCCTTTGTAAGTTATATCCAAAATGGCTATGGGCTCATTAAATAAGTTTCCTACAATTCGTTCAAAGAGAAAGAAAAGAAATCACGCAAATTTTCGTTTACGTGGTTTTATGACTAATTTATTAATGCTTTCCTGCATTTTATAATATTGTCTATCTGATTGCTTGGGTGTATGCCATAAGCCTCTTTTTTGTTTTTGAAAAGATAAAAATTGATGCGTGGAGGCGATGTGCTCCACGCATCAATGTAAATATTAGAAAGTCACGCTCGTTCGTCCCCCTTATGGCTCTGCAATCTCTGGTCCCGATTGAGAGTGATTCTTAGCTGGCTTCTTAGTTTCCTTGTCAGGTGTAGTAACACACTCGTAGCTCACGCCAGTAAGTGTAAAATACTTCTTTGAGGGAGTGAGGTGTACCACAGGTTTCGTGATATGAACCTTTGGGTTGAACTCCTCTTTTCCTTTCTCAACCAATTTACTCTGGAAAGAAGGTGTAAGTGTCCCGATGTCTCCGAAGTCTACAATGTCTCCGTTCTCAACGTGCTTTTTTGCTATCTCAGCTGCAAGTCTTAGAACAGCCTCGACTTCTGCACCTGTGAACGTTGTAGCGTGTGCCACTTCATCACAGAAACTACGATGATCAACTCTCTTTCGTCCTGTAGGATGCGCCTGCACAACGATTTTTCCTTTCAAATTTCCAACTGTTCCTTTACGCTCCTTTAGCGTATAAGCAATGGGTCTGTTTGCTATAGTAACTAGTCTTGCCCCCGATTGTTAAGCCTTTGGAGGCTGGGGCTTTATCCTCCTCAGGCTTGTTAGTAGATTTATATCACAAAGGTAAGAAATTTCTTGACTATTTCCAAGAAAAACACATACTTTTTTTGACACTTATTAACCCTTTTTCGCAAAAGGGTTCACCTAAATGAGTAAAACCATCTACCTATTATCAGAAAAGGGTCTACCTTTTCCGTCAAAAGGGTCTACCTTTTCAATTAAAAAGGTCTACCTTTTTTGCCGAAAGGGTAGACCTTTTTTGAAGAAAGTGGCAAACCTCTTCTGCAAAGCAGCAGTACAATGTAATGAAAAGGGTGTAAGGTATGTTATTGATGTTAGTATATTATTTTATGAAAGTTCTATAATATTACCTTATAAATTGCTATCTTTGCAGAAATTAAATTTTTAAATAATAATGGAAAATGCTGTTTTAGAAAGAAGCTATAACGAAATAATATCTTATATAAGAAGATATGAGAATAAGGTTTCAAAAATAATGCGAAAAGAAGTTATTAACTCATTCAAAGAAGAATGGGTAAACACCATAGAAAATTCAGGGAAGACTATGGAAATGCTTTTGATTGTATATTCTACTGGAGTTTTTGAATTAGAAACTCTTTCAACAGACGAAGTTGAGTTGCTATCTGAAAGAATTAAATTCTTTGATGAAAAAGAGTCTGTAAAATGCAAGTTCGCAATCAAGACCGCACTATTCATAAATCTTGCTCAATGCTGGTATAGATTAGGAGACAAGTATAAGAAAAATATAATAAATGCCATAAAAAGTATATTTACTATTTGTTATATCCTTTTTAATAAGCAATATAGCCCAAGCGCATATAAGTTTAGAGCATGCAACAAATACTTATTTCAATCATTAATAAACGAAAATATAGGACTAACTTCTCCAGGATATTTCAACGATCCGTTTGATAGCCCTATTCTTGAGCTTTTTGAATAATGATGAAGAATTTCCTCAATATATTCGCCAAGCTTATAATGATTGTCTGAAAGTTTCTTGCTTTTTCATCATATACAAAACTACCAAGGTTAGATAAAAAGACATTCCAAAGTATAAAAAACGAAAAAAAAACAGAGGATGGTATTCCCGATTACTTGAATGGGCTGATGTGGGCACATTATGCAGACTCTCATAAAGGGAGTATGTATTAAATATCATTTTCCCAAAATCATTCACAATATTAAGTCACAATAGTGACAGTGTTACTTGTTTTTTTCATGATATAACTTATTCTGATAGTGATATCAGTCAATATTCCAAGAAAGATAGTATCAATATGGAAGATGCTTTTTTTCTTAAAGGAAAAACAGTGGGAATACGAAAACGAATTAAGATTCTTTTACTTCGATGTTAATGGGAGAGAGGGGTATAAAGTCATAAAAGCTGAGAATTGTATTGAAGCTGTATATTTTGGCTTAAGATGTTCTGAAGAAGATAAGACTACTATTATGAACATCTTAAAGGACAAAAAGCTTATTACAATAGATCGTCAAGAAACGCAAAGTCCAATTAAATTTTATCAAATGAAGGTAGACACAGAACATTTTGGACAAGTGAAGGCTATTGATATTAGCCCTAAAACAATATGTTCTACAAAGAAAACGAAATTATGTTGCAAGCTGCTGAAGCTAATAAAGACTATAAAGAAACTTATGCGCATTGGGGAAGAGGCACGATGCCATAGAAATTATCCTTAAAACCATTTCTACGAAGAGTGGCTGTAACCTTGAACTTCGGATATATGGGTGAGTAGGCAATATGCTGATAGGCTTCATTATCGTTACGTATTGCCATAGGACTATAATAGGAAAAGGTATCAACATAGTGTCCCAATACCCTCTGTATGGCAACCACAGCTTTTCGTCCCTGCATATTCCACCAATATTGCCCAATCTCAATTATAGAAGTCTGTGCCTTGTAACCTTTCTCCATACCCACAACAAGTAGGAACATACGTAATACTTGAAACTCTCCACAAGTAGTAAGTATGGTGAAATACTGCTTCTGCTGCAACTTGCGTTCGTAGGTTTCCTTGACCTGCAACTTTGCCCTACAATGAGGGCAAGTGCAAGTTTCTCTATGTTTGTTCATTACCCAACTATGCCCACAATCCATACAAGTGGTGCGACCTTTTGGCAAGCGGTAGGCGAAGTGGTCTATGCACTCACGGAATGCCCACTTGTCTTGTGTTTTGGTTATTGGCCGAAGATGCTTGCTCTGTTCCAAAACTGCCTTTTCAAATTTGTTTCTCGGTTTCATAGGCTTAAAAATCGAATAGTGATGGTTGTACTTGGGTTGCTGCGTTCTCAGTCTTTTTCACTCGTGCGTTACGGCTCTGTAACTTGGCAAGTTCCTCACGCTGATATTGCTTTAATGAGCTTCCTGCCTTGCTTTCGGCTTTTTCTTCCTCTGTGAGTTCTACAATGTGATTGACGGCAACTTGGCAAGAAATAGCCTTACCCACCTCTATATCGTCCTCATCGTAGTAGTGAACAGCCATAGAGAAGATTTTTTCGAGCTAAGCTCTCAACAACTCGTCATCATCATCAAAGCCGTTGCAACCGCTTTTCTGCACTTCATTAAGAATGTAGGTGATGCACTCCTCGATATTCTTGTTCGGCTTCAACAAGTTAGGGGCAAACAAGGGGTCTGTCATAGCACGCTGATTGAGATACTCGGCTATTGTCCGTGTGAAATGTTCTGTTCCTTTCATTGTCGTATATGTTTTGATGTTGTTAATACTTGGGAATTTCTACTATTTGGTTGATATGTCCATATAGGTAGGCTCTTAGGCTTGTTCTGTCGGGTGCGTAATACTCTGTCCATTGTCCGTACTGATTGACAAGGTATTTCTTCAGTACATCAAAGAAGTCAAAGCGATAGCCTTGTAGGGGAACGGCTGTGCGGAAATAGGTGTTTGAGTTCACCGCCTCACATAGCCAATTCTTTTCCTCACGGCTCATACACTCACCACGATTGAGTTTCACACGTAGGAGATATACTTTGCTATTACAAAGGCTCTCCAAAGGGGGAACGTCCCATTGTACAAACTTAATTGCCAACACTTGCTCACTTTTTTCAGCCACAGGGTTAATGCGGTAATGAGAGGAGGAGCTATATCCTTTTCTGTTCATCGAAGATGTTGTATTTACTTTTTGCTTATCCATAGCGACATTTTTTTTATGTGTTCAAAGATCGGAGTATGCTGATTCCTTTTTGTAGCAGAATAGAGGTAGCGGGGCGGGCTTGCACAAGGTTTTGGCGGAAAATACTACCCGTAGGTGTGGAGATTTTCCAGACAAACCAAGCGGCTTAGGACCTTGGGAAAGCCACAAGCCCCGTACTACCTTTGCGGATAAAAAGGGAACAGCATCCGTCTCCTTGACTTCGCATCATGTGGAGCATTGGAAAAGAAGCAAAAGTGCAACGCTCGTAGTGGAAAATAGAAAAGGTGGCTATCTCGAAATGTGAGATAACCACCTAATGAACGATAAATGAAAGGTATTACAGAGCCGTGCTTCTCAAAGCACGCATAGCAGGATGGCACAGAGAATTGCCAACCAGAAGATATATCTTAACGTGAGTTCGACGAATTTAGAACAAAGCAAGTTGTGTATCTAAAGTCCTTTGCACATTGATCGTGCATTACAATCAGCATTATCTCTGCCTTTTGACATTGTGGAGTCACGATGATATTTCCTCTTGTTCTCAGGTTTCAGCGTATATTTTTGCCATCATTGCATCAAAAAAACTTTCAGAAGTCATCTGCCATACAAAAAGAAATCAGTAACTTTGTCTTCGGTGATTATAGCTTTTTTTGTTTATAACACATTATATTTCAATAGTATAAAGTTACACAAATTTCGATAATTACCAAACTTACAAGCACTTATAATCGTCGAACTCACGTTAAATTATATATGTGACTTACAAAAAAATATATTTGGATATGAACACAATATCTTCACTTAAAACCCAAGATGACATTCTCGAAGTGGAATATGATGTCATTTCACCAATCGAGGTTTCTGGGAATAGAGATAGAGAGGTGATAAGACGCTCTATTCTCGACTTGGACAATCGAATGGCTAAAAACCAAGTTGTTATTGATGAATTGAATCTTGACATTGAAAGATTGACTAACCATGCCGATGGCTTTGGCTATGCTATTTCTGTATGCTCAGGCGTGTTGTGTGGATTCATCGATTCTTTTTATGTCGGTGAATTCAATTTTTCTGAGTTGAAAGCTGATGCTAATAAACATGCCAATAAATTTGTCGAAAAATATGCAAAATTGAACGGATGGGATGGTAATAGAGGATTGAAGAGTGCAGTTGAATTCCTAGAGAAGACATTTCCAGTTGATCAAGACAATGTCTGGAAGGATACTGGTATTTCAAGCACTCGACTTCATCATTTAGAAGACCTTGCACATCATCCTACACCATGCGGATTGCTTTTCGCTATTCTGGTTTCTTTTTTTAGATGTGCAGTTTTTGTAGACAAAGAAGGTAAATGGCATTTCCAACTTCTTGATACAGACCCAAATAAATTAGCAGAATTATTGATACCAATTCTTTTATCCGGCATATTAAGATGGCTGGTATACGTTGCCGAATCAAAGTATTTTGAAAAAGAAGGGAGTAAACTACCTGCACCTATCAAGAAATTATTGAAGGGTATAGCGTATACCCCTGGAGTGTTGCAAGTGTTGCAAGTTGCAGTTAATTGGTTCGGACACCTTGCGAGTGACATGGCAGGTTCTAAACAGACTGTGGGCGGAGGCATGGGTGTTCCAGGATTATTTTTGTCTTTACTAAAAGAAATATCATCATTGCCATTCCTGAAGGATACAAAACTTCCAAAATTGGTAAGCGACTGGTATTCTAAGGATAAGATTGACATGCGAACTGAATTAGCAATTATTAAATATGTAGGAAAGCAATCTATTCCTGTAATTGTTAACGAAAGCATCGTTCGAACATTCTATTTCGTTAGACATCTCATTAGCGAGAAGCGTAGTGTTGAAAGTTGGAAAGATGTAAATTGGTCTAACGTAAAACCATGGGGCAACCGCACAATAAATAGAATGTTAACAATTGCAACAAGCACATTTACTGTATTTGATGTCGCAGATGCAGCTATTCGCTCGTTAATTAAAAATGGAGCGAATTTACAAAATCCAAAATTATATGCAGATTTTGTGTTGAGAGTGAATTTTGTTGGCATTGGCAGATTTGCAATTGCTATCGGTACTGACATATACATGGGACATAAAAAAGAGAAACTTCGTAGCGAACGCATGTATAGACAGTCCGAGCAAATACTATTAGGAACTACCAAGGTGTACTACAAACAAGCTGATATGTGGATTTCTGCAAAAGACACATCTGAGACTATAGATAAAATGGAAGAAGCAGCTTTTGTATCTGTAAAGTACATGCAAGAAAGTCTGTCTGAAATTGGCTTGACAATTGAAAGCATTGCTTTATGCAAAGAGGACATAGAAATTCATAATCCGGGACTTCTTGATAAAATCTCCAAAATTTTTGAAATATGGAAAATAACAATTACTTGGTACCAACCAATATTTCTATTGAGAATTTACCGCATATAATAACATCAGCCATTAGTGACATCTCAAATGTAGACAAAAATATAAAAAATGCTGTTTCTAAAGCAGACGAGGCTAAACAATCAGCAGAGGGTGCATCACAAAAAGAGGCTGGATGGTCGTTGTTTGGCGGAGATAAAAAAGAGGCGATTGAAGCTCTTCAAATAGCTGCTGTAAATCAAGCTAATGCGCTCACTGACACAGTAGATGCAAATAAGGAATTGTTTGAAAATCAGAAAAAGATGACTCAAGCAATTAGATACTTGTTTGGCTTAGGGGTAACGAATATTGCAGCTAATAGGACTGTTGTAAGAGAACTAGAACTAAAATTAAAGAATGCATCAGAAGAAGAGTTAAGTGAATTAGCCAGACAAGAACTGACTAATGTTATTCTTCAACTCCGAGCACAAGAAGATACGCAGAACAGAATTGAAGGTCATGATAAACTTTTTCAAGAGCATAAGTCATGCCTTGATTCTATGGACAATAGCATATCTGAATTTAAGGATGAATGCATTGGAAAATTGAAGGAAATAGAAATCGTAAAAAAGAAAATAGAGGATAAGTCTGCCCAAATAGACGAAGATTTTCAGAAACTAGAAAAAAACTTAACATCCCAAATCATTTCTTTATCAAAATCATTACTTGATGATATATCGGCTTTGGCGAGATCCTTAGAGAATTCTGTAGCAGAAAAGGTTGCAAAAGCAACGGCAGTAATGGAACCGAGAATTTCTGAACTGGAGGATTTCAAAAGAAAAGAGATTGAAAGCAAGACGTTCTTTGATTCTACTTTCTATAAGATGGTTGTAGGCCTTATCGCTATTGCGGCTTTGTTATGTTCAATTTTCTTGTGATTGTCAAGTTCAAGACAGGATAATCATCTTCCTAGGATAAGTAGTCATCCCTTAAAAACTATATTTCAGCATAAAGCCTGTACTGACAAGCTCTATGCTGATTCTTTTTATAAGGTACAAAAGAACTCTCATAACTCTTTTGAAGTTATATGCTGCCGCCGCTAATAATACATTGATAGCATCTCCTTTCACACCTTTATAAAAGTTGCGAGATAATCGATGGTCTGCTTTAAGATGTCCTATGGTTGGCTCTATACCTGCTCGTTTACAAAATAGTTTGTGTTTCTTTTTCTTTTGGTAGTAGCTGTCTTTAGCTTTAGGAGTGTCTGGAATGAGTATCTTTGTCTGCCCAATCTGCTTTATACCTCTATACCCTCTATCTCCTGCTAACTTATCAACCTGCTTTCCTGTCATCCTTTGGGTTTGTTCCAACGTCTTTTCGATAGTATGCCCATCATATTCATTCCTAAAAGAACATGCACCCAAAATAAGTCCTGACCATGAGCGAAGAATAGATACTTTATTACCAAACTCATATTGCTTATGTTCCTTACCTTTGCTCAGGCAAACCACATCTGGTTCGTGCAGGGAATATACTTTGTTTTTTGACTTTCGATTCTGAGAAAGAATTCTATAATATAGCTCAAACATCTTCTCATATCCTTTCTTTCCCTCAAGATTACGCTCTAATTCTCTTACTAATCTTCCTGCTATGGTCCTTAGTTGCCTATCTGCCTTAAGAGCTTTCTTACGATTCTTGGGATGATTACGAAAACGTTGGGAACGGTAAATCCCTTTCAACGTACGCGTGTAACTCTGTCGTAGAGGAAGACACTTGTCATGAACTATCTTCAGAACGTTTTTGATTATCTTTTTATGCAACTTCGCATCTGTTGGATAGGTTATATTCTTCTCCTGTACGGTAGAATCAATGAAAGCCGTATCAAAATGATCTTCGTCATCATGGTCGGTATTAACACGGATGCTCTCTGCTAATATTAACTCCATACCTTCCTCACCTATACGATTTCTGAAGTGAACTAACTCGGAAGCGTCACAGGGTTGTTTGGGCATAAATTCAAGACCACCACAAAAATATTGATAGTAAGCATTCTCACTCCATTGAGAAACCACCATTTCATCTGAAACATTACGCAAATGTTTTAAGATTAAAAGACCACACATCAAGCGAATAGGATGAGCTGGGCGACCATTAGTATTGCAATACAATGGAGAAAAAGCTTTTTCAAAACACTCCCAATTAATCTTATTACTAAGTTGGAAAAGGGGGTGTTGATGACTAAGCATGTCCTCTAAAGAAGAGAACATAGAGAGCTGTTTGGATGTACGTTTAAGCATAAATATCTGCAAGATTTATAATGTAAAGGTACAAAAACTTGCAGATATAAGCAAATAATTTGCAGTATAATATACTGTGAATCAGAGGAATATTAGGCTTTTAAGGGTGGACTATTTGGGAGTATTTACCCCCTCTGCACGTACTCTGAGAAGAAGAATGGATATAAAGAAAAGTATCATAACTACTTGTAGCTATGATACTTACGTTTTATTAGGATTTCTCTGTTGGTCTGTTCAGAGTACCTGGAGCGGAGAGAGGAAATGGACATCTATACAAAAATCATTAAAGATTTATATCAAATCATATCAAAATTATCAGAACATCAAGTAGTTACTGATATTATTTGATATGATATTTTATTATTGATAACTTAGGTTCTAATACTTCGTAAAAATAAAAGTGGGGCAAAAAGTGGGGCAAAAAAACAAGGGGTTCAAGAAATCGGTTATTTTACTTTTCAAATTAACTCTGTAGTGAATTTATTTTACATCAGTAAAAAGTGGGGTAAAAAGTGGGGCAAAACTTTATATTTGATTAACTTTGAAATAAAGGCTATCAAATAAATATAAGAAAAATAAATAAAGTATTATTAACTAAACTTTTTATCGTATCTTTGCACTACAAAAGATACATTATGACAAAATTTACCAAAAGCCAACTGGATGACCAGGGCACTTCAAGAGAAACTGAATGTAGTGGGAGAACAAATTCGCCTCGCCCGATTACGAAGAGACCTTACCATGGAACAGGTCGCACAACGTGCGCAATGTACCAGGCTCACACTCTCACGTTTGGAGAAAGGTGAACCTACGGTGTCAATCGGCGTGGTAATGAGAGTACTCAATGCCATGCAACTCGAAGATGATATTCTTTATTTGGCAAAAGATGACGAGCTGGGGCACATGATACAGGACTTAGGTATTAAGAATAAGAAACGAGCTACAAAAAGATAACACATGGAAAAATTAGATGTGATAGCCAGTTTCGACTGGATGGATAAGGAAGAGAAGGTAGGTACTCTTGGGCATGAATACCTAAGAGGCTCTGACGTGTTTTCTTTTGAGTTTGATAAAAACTGGCTCAAAACCTTTCCTAAGATTGACTTTGGGCAAGACCTCCGCCCATATATTGGGGTACAATATAGCCGAGATAACCATATCTTCGGTTGTTTTTCTGGTGCTCTCCCTGACAGATGGGGACGACGACTGATTGACTTGTGCACTTCACTTGAAACAGAAGGAAAAGCAAGCCATACCTTATCTGATTGGGACTATCTTAAAGGTGTGGAAGACGAGCTGCGTATGGGTGGTTTTCGCTTTAAGGATCCAGATAGCGGAGCATTTATCAGCTCTACGCCTGGTTACAGCGTTCCGCCTGCCAAGCACATTGACGAACTTTTACAAGCTGCTAAAGAGATTGAGAAAAGCGAGTATAAGCATTTGGAACCAGAAAAGAAGTGGGTACAGAGGCTTTTCCAACCTGGTTCCTCAATGGGTGGCGCACGTCCAAAGGCTTGTGTGCAGAGTGACGGTCATCTTTATCTTGCAAAATTCCCTTCCATCAATGACGACATTAACATGTCACGCTGGGAACATTTCGCTCATCTGATGGCTAAGGAATGTGGTATCAATGTTGCCGAAACACAGATAATTAGGGCAGGGAATGGTCAAGATATACTTCTCTCTAAGAGATTTGATAGAACAGAAGACAACAAAAGAATCCACATGGCTTCTTCTCTCACCGTCCTTGGCTTCACTGATGGCGATGGACAAAGAACAGGAAAAGGCTATTTGGATATTGTGGATTTTATCATTTCAAGAGGTGGCAACCATATAGAGGCTAATTTAGAAGAACTATACAAGCGAGTTGCCTTCAATATCTGTATTGGTAATACCGACGATCACTTTAGAAATCATTCGTTCCTGCTTGGAAGGGAGGGTTGGGAATTATCTCCTGCATACGATATGAACCCTACGAATGGTATATTTCAAGCATTGCTTATCGATACAAACACAAACGATAGTTCTCTCAACAGCCTTTACAATGCCCATGAGGTTTATATGCTGGATGAAACAACCGCAAGAGGCATTATAATGGATGTAACAAGAAACATGAAGTATTGGGAGAATATGGCAGAAAATATAGGACTTCCCCGACGAGAAATTAAATACTTCACGGAAAGATTTGAAAAAGGTATGGAATTTCAATATGGATGAGGACTTCATCAATGAGGTCAAATCAATAGGTCTGTTACTTCTTTCAAAGCTTAAAGAAAACGATTACAGTATTGTGGAAGGAAATGAACTACAGATAGAAGAAGACCTTAATACTGACGGAGTTGGCTTTTAAAAGATAGTAGAAATTACAATCACCATCAAGTCATAAACAATTATAATATGCATTGATGATGTTATAATAATATGACAGTATAATAGAATAATCATAAAAACATAATATTTGTACTTTTGTTTGACAACGTACAGGATATGCCGATGGCTACGAGGACGTGGAAGAGGAGTATGTCGATGACTATATCGATGATGGCGACTATGATGCTTTCTATGAAGAGCAACATCAAGGACACCATAAGAAGGTGGAGTACTCTTCTGGCATAGACCCTCACCATATCATGTTGGGAGCCGCCGGTGCGGCTCTAGTACATGCGGCTATAAAGAAGGCTGCGGGCAAGCGTCGGCAACAACAAGCGCAACATAGGGGGCAGAGTGTATACCACAAAGTGTTCCTGCCACAGAATGGGACAAGAAGATGGACAGCTGCATATTGAATGGTTGCGCCATTGTCGTTGTAGCGGCCATTGTCATGTTCTTCGTCTGGTGCTGTAGTTGAAATATCAAGCAGAAAGAGAAGATAGTTTAAACCTGTAACGCGGAATGAGACACCTTGCTCGTAACTTTGCCCTCGAATTAAAACAACAAGGACTATGGACGTTAAGAAGAACAAGCATTTGGGACAATTCCCTGACGTGATAAACGAGAAACAGCTAGTGCAGCTGTGCGAGAAGTATCGTGACGAGATAGGTCGTGGTACCATCAAAGGTACTGCCTATCCACGCATACGTTATGTCATCGGCAGAGACCAGTTTGGCTATGCCAACTTCGGCGACTATTTCTTCGCGGTAGATGATGGACTGTACGTCTGGCACAAGGAGAAAGAGTATGAGGAAGATCACAATCCAGACGTTGTGGAGGACTTCTTTGGACATCCATGTGAAGGACGGGGCTACACATGCCGTCACATCTTTGCAGGTATCGATACAGGCTATGATGACAGTGAGGGGAAACGCATGTTTACGGGTGACATCGTTGTGGCAAGGGAACGCGGTGGTTATGAGTTGGGAGCTTTGTGCCTGGCTGCATGGCCAGGTAGATGTGATGACGGTTTCTATGGTTTTCCGCTGGACAATCATAGTCTTCGGTTAGATATGTGTACTGGAGGAGATTACTTCTTGAAACGCATCGGTACCATCTTCTACCAGCTTGACCCATGCGATGAGCTGAGCCGATATGGCATAAGGCTTTGGGCTTCAACTGGAACTACTGGACGAAGGAAGAACGAAGCAACCATCTCGTCATGGCGCGTTATACACCCAACTTCGACAAGGAAGAATGGAAATACCTCGGCCTCGAAATACTTGGTGCCGAGTTTGAATGGGACAAGATCAAATAATAGACAATTATGCAGACAAAGGATTATATCATCATGGTACAAGACCTGCTGGCAGGTCGTAACGAAGAGTTCGACAACGCCGACAAGAAGCGTGTCAGACTCATACGTCATAAAGACAATCGAAAGGAAAAGGTTATCGACGGCAAGTCATACTTCAACTCATTGTATGACCTGTATCTGAACGAGCATTCTGTTTTCCTTAGTTATCAGAGTGAACAAGTGGTGAAGCGCTTCAAAGAGGTGGACTATATTGTAGCTTTCATAGGTGAAGAAAGTTGCAGCTCACGTTTCGTTGGTGTTTATAGGAACGAAGGCATCATAAATCCGCTTGGAGACTATGAAGGCGAAGAATTTGCCAAGTTCGGTTTTACTGAACTTGATGGTTTTGAACTACTCAAAGAGAAAGTGATTATTGACTGGAAGAACCCAGTAAGCTGGCTGCAGAACTATGTAAATCAGATGCCTGTGACCAGAATAGACCGAGGCATAAAGGAGAATAACATCCCTATCTTCACTCGTTTCGAGGATGTTGTGCTTGACTATAACCAGTTGAAGCTCATCATTGAGACAAACCACGCCGAGTGGAAAGCAAAGTTGGAAAGTTGTAACGGCATCTACCTGATATTGGATAAGAAGACCGGCAAGCAATATGTAGGCTCGACCTACAATACCCGAGGTATTTGGGGCAGATGGACAGAATATGCCAAGACCGGACACGGCGGTGACAAAGACCTGAAGCCACTTCTGGAAAATGACGAAGCGTATGAGAAGAAATACTTTCAGTGGTGCATCCTCGAGACCCTGCCTCTGAAGATATTGGAGGAACATGCCATTGACCGCGAGTCTCTATACAAACGAAAGTTCGGCACCAGGGAATTTGGCTACAACAACAATTAGTAAGGCATAACGCATCATGTCACTCATACAAAAGTACATTTGGGTGGTGAAAACCATTCACCGGGCGGGTCGCATCACGTTGAAAGAGCTCAATGAAAAATGGAGGAACAACGTGGATTTGAGTCGTGGCGAGGATTTGCCACGACAGACCTTCGACAGATGGAAGGGCGGCATCCTCGATATGTTTGGCATCGTCATTGAGTGCGAAGCCAAGGGCGGCTACCATTATTATATAGCCAATCCGTCGGTAATGGATAGAGGAGAACTACGCACATGGCTGCTCGATACCTATGGTACGGCAGAAGCTCTGTCCAACAACCTCGCCATACATGACCGCATCCTTACGGAGGACATCCCTTCGAGTCAGGACTTTTTCACCATGGTATTGGAAGCCATGAAGGAGAACCGTGTCCTAGAAATCACACATCGTGCCTTTACCGTGAACGAGGCAAAGACGTATCTGGTGGAGCCTTACTGCGTGAAGTTGTCAGGCGGGCGCTGGTATATGTTGGCGAGGAGCGTGGAAAAAGGCCGCTTGCTATTGTACTCATTCGACCGCTTGGAGCATGTCCGTACTACGGAACAGAAGTTCGAATTGCCCAGGGATTTCGTCGCCAAGGATTACTGTGCAGACTTCTTTGGCATCGTGATAGACGAGAATGTGCCGCTGCAACGGATTGTGCTCCGTGCGGACAAGTACCACCAGTACTATATGCGCACGCTGCCGATGCACTATTCCCAACGGGAACTCTTCTCCTGCGATGACTATGCCGACTTTGAACTGACCTTGCGGCCCACATACGACTTCTACATGCGGCTGATGAGTTGGGGCAACATGATAAAAAGTACTTGAACCTCAGTCCTTGCAGGATGAGCTGCGTAAGTGGCTGCGCAAGACAATGGAAGTGTACGAATAAGAAATGATAGAAAGGTTTGGGAAACGTGGGTGCCTCTCAAACCTTTCTGCATTTTAGGGGCTATAACTCAAGTGGCCACGGCATGTTGTTGTCCTCCCAAATTGTTTTGGATGAGCGGCTATAGCGAAGCGGAAGAACACCTTCTCTGCCTCGACAATCCTTATCGATACCAACGAAAAGAACTCCACGTAGGTCGTGTCCATTATTGTCAAGCCTTACTCCCAAGAGTTCAGGACGATTGAGTGTACGTTGTCAAACAAAAAGTGCACAACTTGAGCTCCAATTAAGTTTGGGGTTTTAGTTAGAATTATTAATAAAAAAGTATATTTGCACAATGACAACAAAAAGAATTTTCCAGTAAGTTCTCAGCATGGTTCTTCAGAATCCTTATTAAAGGATATTCGTCGCAATACGAAACGTATTTTCACTTCAGAACAAAAAGTTTTGATTGTGATGGAAGGAATCCGTGGCGAGCATAGTATTGCCGAGCTCTGCCGTAAATATGGTATATCAGATAGCACTTACTACAAATGGAATAAGGATTTTATCGAGGCCGGCAAAGCTCGCCTCAATGGTGATACTATTCGTGAAGCAACAAGCGACGAGGTAAAGGAACTTCGCAGGAGAATAGTCGCTTAAAAGAAGCTCTTGCCGATTTGGTAGTTAGATATGATGTTGTAAAAAAAAAAAGCTTGAAACTCATCGAATAAGCCCTATGCATGAATCGTATATACGTTATAGTGCGGAAGAGAAAGAGAGCATCATTCTAACAATAAAGCGTTCAGAGTTAAGTATTGTTCAAGCACTTAAGCGTTTAGGAATCCCAAGACGTACCTTTTATAATTGGTATAAGAAATATGCTATAGGAGGTTTGAATGCTCTCAGAGCAACACATTGTAGAGCACCGACAACGTGGAACCGCATACCTGATAATATTCGACAAATAGTGGTTGAACTTTCTTTAGAGCATCCAGAGCTCACCCCTAGGGAATTGTCAGTTCTTTTATTGGAAGAGAGTCAGATCTTTGTTTCAGAGTCAAGCTTTTATCGTATATTACACGAAAGAGGGCTATTAGAACGTATGGAGCATGATTTTATCTTTGCAGCTGATGAATTCCATCATAAGACTAAATTCGCCAATGAGATGTGGCAGACCGATTTTACTTATTTCAAAGTCAAGGGTTGGGGCTGGTATTATCTCTCTACGGTAATTGATGACTACAGCAGGTATATTATCCATTGGGAGTTATGTTCGAGTATGACTTCTGATGATGTATCCAGAACAATAGATAAAGCAATTGAGAAGGCAGGAGTTATATTCCAGAATCCTCCCTGTCTGTTATCAGATAATGGACCATGTTATATTGCTTCCCTCTCTCAAACAGTATCTCTGTAAGGAATATAATATCAAGCATATCCATGGCAAACCCTTGCATCCGCAGACGCAAGGAAAGATAGAACGATATCACAGATCGATGAAAAATGTGATTAAGCTAAATCATTATTTTGTCCCTCTGAATTGGAAAATGCTATCGATGGGTGGGTGAAATATTATAATGAGAGAAGGTTTCATGAATCGTTAGATAATCTTACACCCAAAGACGTATATTTAGGGCAAGGGAGAAAATCAAAAAGATAAGAGAAATCATAAAGCAAAATTCAATCAAAAAGAATTTTTGATAATAAAACAAGAAAAATATCAGAGTAAATAACTACATTTGCAGTTGTGCACTTTTGTTTGACAACGTACAATCTCAATGAAAAAAACCGTTACTGGAAAATACGTAGGAGAATTCGAAGGTGTAAATGTGTTTGCAACCAAGAAACTTGGTAGTTTAGTTACTCCAGAATCTGATGGATACTATCATTATCGAGCAGTTACTGTCCCTGAGCGTGGAATCATTGCTGGAGAAGGTGTCTTCACTAGTGGTCAAAGGGCTGGTCAAGCTATGATGCAACATGAATTTGGACATATCCTTCAGTATCGTATGTTTGGCCCTGCAGCATATTGGCATGTAATCGCTCCAGAAAGTTTCGCCAATGCAACATTCTTCTCATCTTCCCATCATAAATATTGGACAGAAACATGGGCCAACTACCTTGCAAAGGTCATTTTAGAGGTCTCTGGATAGGGGAGTTGATTATCCAATAAAAATATTAGTACCTTTTAATTGGTGGAAGATGGTACTTGCTCAAATGCAGGGAATGATGATGGCTAAACCACGTGGATGTATTTAAATCACTTACTAAAAATATGAAAATAGATAAGAAATATAGAAATTTGTTAGGTGGTATTGCGATCATTCTTAGTTTTGTCTCTTCATGCATCCCTATATGTGATTCAAGGACTATCGCCATTTTCACGAATCGTACGAATGACACCTTATTTATAGGTGCCTCCCACTACGATACGATTGATAGTGTGGATTGTCTATTGCAACCTGCATATTTGCCTATTGATAGTGACCTCTATCCTTCTAAGGTGACGTTGTGGAATGGTATTGATGTCCAAGGTGACATCGTATATCCAGACTCGTTGTTTACCATAGATGGCAATTATCTATTCAACAATACCGATACCTGCTATTTCTTCTTAATCAAATGGAAAGATGCTAAAAATCATTTATGGGATGAAATCCGCATGAAGAAGTTATATCGTCGAAAAATAGTTGTTCGAGATTGTAACGGTAAGTTTGATCAGACGATTCAATAGAAAGATCCTAACCATGTCCCATACTCGTCGAAGGATACGCTATAGCATAAGGTCATAGATGAGTTACAAGATATGTTAACCCGCTGATAACTGTAGATATATAGATTATCAGTGGGTTTTCTTGGCTTTTGGAAAAACTATCGTGAATTGGTTCTGTTCACCATTTTTCGTGCACTTTTGTTTGACAACGTACAGATATAAAAGAAAAGTATCATAACTACTTGTAGCTATGATACTTACGTTTTTGTTAGGATTTCTCTATTGGTCTGTTCAGAGTACCTAAAGCGGAGAGAGAGGGATTCGAACCCCCGGTACCTCTCGGTACGACGGTTTTCAAGACCGTTGTAATCGACCACTCTACCATCTCTCCAGAAGGTTACTTTGTAGTCAACCTGCTTCCTTGTTGAAAGCGAGTGCAAAAGGTATAGATATTTTTTTGAAACTACAAAATGTATGGGGAAAGAATTTGAAATTAAAAACACTTTTTAACTAAAAACAAAGTAGCAAGATGCTAACTGCCTGCAGCACATTGCCCAGCCACAACAGCTGTTGTCCATGCAGCTTGAAGATTAAAACCACCAGTAATAGCATCAATGTCTAACACCTCACCCGCAAAGAAAAGATTTGGACAAACCTTACTTTCAAGCGTTTTAGAATTAACAGAGCTAAGACTCACACCACCACACGTCACAAACTCATCACGAAAGGCACCTTTACCAGCAATGGTGTATTGATCGTTTACCAATGTTTCAATCATTCTGTTTAGTGTTTTACGTCCAATCTCAGCCCATGGCTTCACAGCATCTATGTCAAGTTTACTTAGTATATAGACCCACAGACGACTCGGCAGACCAAATGGATGTAAGGTAGCAACCTGCTTACGTGGGTTAGCAGTTTGCAACTTCAGAAGATTCTCCTCCACTTCTTGCCGTGTTAGTTCGCCAGTCCAGCTGATGGCAAGCGGAGCTTTATAATCATTTCAGCAAGCAGACGAGCCGCATATGAAGAAAGTTTCAAGGCAGCAGGACCACTTACGCCCCAATGTGTCACCAACAATGGACCCTTCGCGCGCAGTTTTGTTCCAGGAATAGTCGTCACAACAGGATCAACAACCGTTCCCATAAGGTCGCAAAAAGCACGATCTTTTATATTAAAGGTGAAAAGTGAAGGTACAGGAGCCTCAATTTCATGTCCAAGCTGGGCAAGGTATTGTAAGCCACGTCCATTCGGTGAGCCTCCAGTTGTTATAATAGTACGATGAAACACGCGATGTGCACCATTCTCAAACTCCAATTTTAATCTTCCATCTTCCATCTTATGGATATTCACCAAACGGTGTCGACAACATATAGTCACCCCCAATTCATTAGCCTGACGCACTAAACAATTAATAATAGCATGAGAATCTTGCGCCTTTGGGAAGACACATTCATCTTCTTGCGTTACCAATGGCACACCATGTTGCTCAAACCATCTATAAGTATCTTCATGGCTAAACGTCTTCATTAATCGTTTCATGAGTTTATGCCCACGTGGGTAAGCCTGCTTCATGTCCGTAATCGCTGCAAAGCTATTTGTAACATTACAACGTCCACCTCCGGTTATTTCAACCTTAGCCAACACCTTCTGTGCACGTTCAAAGATAGTCACCTTACTTGCAGGGTTTGTTCTGCGAGCCATGATAGCAGCCATGAACCCTGCTGCTCCTCCGCCAATGATAGCTATATCCATTCGTTAAAAACTAATACTTAGGTCCTGAGAGATGCCGACCTTTGCTATGTGAAACATTTAATGTGTGGTGAATATCATTCTACGAGTATTCCTTTAATCTCCGGTTGGCGTACCTGATGAATGTACCTTCTTTCGTTTACCACTGAATTCAGAGAAATCAACACGGATAATTTCAACGCGATGAAAACTCATGTGAGCGTATTTGTCACCAAGCTCTTTGAAGTCAGGTGATAACTTATCTATCAATAGATGCAGTGCATGCATCTTCTCCTCCTCAGAAAGATGAATATGCGCCTCACCAAAGAAGATAGCACTCTCGTACTCAGTGGTGAAATTGCGTGGCAACAAGTTTACTTTACCAATGACACAGAGCGAAACTTTAGGATTCTGCTCAATAGCCACCAACTTACGTCCTTCAGGTGCACAATGGATATAGATACTATTCTTTCCGTCCCAAACAAAGTTTACAGGAATACCATATCCCATATCTTCTGAGACCATACTCAAAACTCCATATTCTCCATCTCGCAGAAGTTCTATCGCTCTTTCCTCATCCATCAGACGATCTTGTCTGCGTATGCGGTCATTAACATATTTCATATCGTACATAATTAATATAAAAATGATTAGTTGAAACTGTGAATTATCTGTTATGAGTTAATCTTACCAATAAAAGAAATCTTTGTATAAGACTTCCAGTATATACAAAAAAAGACCTTGACTGATTCACATCACCCAAGGTTTAAATACTAAAACTAAATTAACCACTAAAAACTTGATGCAAAAGATACACGTAAACAACCAAATTTTTCGGGGAAATATTTTTATTATTTAAAAACACTATTAACCTTTATTGTTGATTTTTTTCGGATGCACATAACCACGAAATTAAGATTATTATTATACGGATAATGCGTATCAATCCCTTTCCCATAATAGCCTTTAACATTTTTATTGTCGTAATTTATTACGTAAAAAAATAAGGTTACCTCAATTCCGCAACATTATTCCTTGTGAGGTACTTTTTATATTGAAGTGACATTTTGGGCTTTTATCCATTGATTTGGGAATTTTCCGAGTTCTTGGTTCTTGCATAGGCATAAAATCCCCCACCCAAACCAATGGGGAAGTATGATAACTACAAAGAAATACAGTTTATTCTATGAAGATTTCAGCGTAGTAGGTTTTATTTGTATATAGGTTCAGAACGTTCTGTCTTCCAGTTCGCACCCATTTTGCTGGCACGCTGACAAAATGTAGGATAAAGGCTTTCAGCCTGCTTGTCTTTTTCAACGGCTTGACCTTTTCGCTGATATGACGGACGAGATAGAGATAGAAGTTCTTCAGCATGGCGGTAACCATCATGAAAAACCATGTTCTCAGCCATAGAGGAAAAAGGGCAGATGTCCCAGCCGAAATCATTGTTCTGTATGTCGAAGTTCTTTTTCGCTTGCTCCACGCTCATTATAAAATGTAATGATGTCTTTCTCAGTAGATGTCCAGTTATTGGTGAGGATACAGCGGTATGTGTATATTACTCCGAACATATCCGTCTGTTGCTTGCCATCCTTGTCTTTCAAGGGACTACGCTGTACGACAAGCCTGTATGACCTTCCTTCTATTAAGTTGTCCATATTGATGGATGTGACATCGCATTTCTCATAGCCAAGCTCAACGCTCTTCCATTCTTTTAACTGTCGGAAGTTCTCATAGCGACTGCCACAGTTGGTAGCACGTATATAGAACGTGTTGCAGCGCTGCTCTACGGTTTGGATGATTTCCTTTGAGAACGACCCGCAGTCAGCACGGAAACGCTCTATCACCACACCAAGTTCAGAGGTCACACGGTCCATAGTGCGACGGAGCGTATCCTCCTGATGGAATTTTACATTGGTATTCCATCACGGTTCTCACCTCCGACTATGATTCCCCCAATGGAAGCCCATCCTGGGAAATAACCATGATCCTGCTTGTAAGAATACTTTGCATCGAACTTGTGGGCCGGAATAAACTGGTGGTCAAAGTCCAAGTCAACATGGCTACCCACCTTTATAAGCCCCCATCCTCCGTATCATTCGTAAAAGTAAGGTATTCAACTTTTCTGCCGTATTGAAACTATACGACTTGTCGGAGGTCTCGCTCTTATAGACAATATTTTTCTCGGCAAGCTCCTTTAGTCCGCGCCCCACAGTGTCGGCACTGGGTAATAGCGTATTAGGTCTCTGCTTGAACTGTCCAATAAGCGCATTGATGTCCTCAAGGCATTCTCCACCACAAAGGTAGCTGAAGAAGAGAGACGAAAATACTTCCATGGCTGAATGCTTTGCCACTACGTCCACGTTTGCTCAATACTGATTCGGTAAGTTTTTCAAAGCCCAACTTTGAGAAAAACGTCCATAATGTGATAAATCCCACCGAAAGAAGTGATATTCTCGTTTTTAATTGCTACCTTTGTCATGTCAGTTTTTTGCTTACTTGTTATGTTTGCAGCACCAAGATAGGTGAAATTTCTGACATATCCAAGTGTTTTGAGAACTTTATTTCTCAGACACTTGGAGTTCTTCAAGAATTTATGCTACGGAATTAAGGGGTTACTTT
>BNJU01000360.1_pt1 | contig 36098 bp, 45 predicted proteins | sample 8539281 | NCBI WGS metagenome assembly BNJU01 (sample SAMD00202456, study PRJDB9452) | human saliva metagenome | isolation source: human saliva | place: Japan
GTTTCAAAGATCTGTTATCAGTTGGCTCCACTTCATTCGAAGTGTTGTCTCAACTGACGACTTGATTATAATAACATGTGACCTCGTTCGTGTCAACACATTTTTATAATCTTTTTGAAGTTCTTTTTGAACTTCTAAGTGTATACTACACTCATTAAGAAACAGTCGCTCGAACGACTGTATGCATATTATAGTACAACGAAATTATAAGTGCAACCCCCAATTCTCAATTTCACACAACTTTCACTATACTTTCATAAACACCCCTGACAGCCAACAATTGATTTTACACAACCAATCATGTACAATATAGCTGTAATAAAGAACTTGTAACATAAATAGTTCTATTTTATTAGTATTAATTAATATGAATATTACATTCGTGTAAGGAGATTAAGTATGAAATTATCTAAACGTTTATTATCAAAAACAATAGCTCTAGCTGCTATATGTGCAACTATGGCTACAGCAGCCTTTGCTGCACCCCAAGGTACTTTCGATACCTCTGAAATTCAAATTACGGGCCAAGCATCTCGTTCTGTAGCACCAAGCTATGCAATTTTAACCTTAGGCATTACAAGTCAAAACACAAATATTAATGCTGCTAAATCTAATAACGATCGTATCATGAGTGACTTAATCAGTAGACTAGCAAATCTAGGTGTTGATAAAAAAGATATTTTCACATCGAATATTTCTATTAATCCAACAAGCGATTATCAAGAAGGCAAACGTATTAACACAGGTTACAATGTGTCCAATCACGTAACAGTTAAGATTAATAACCTCGATAACGTAGGAAAGGTTGTCGATGCCGCTGTTAGCGCTGGGGCTAACGACATCAACAACCTTTCATTCCAAAATGATGTATCTCAACAATTATCTGATTCTTTAACTACAGAAGCAATCCAAAACGGGCGCCAAAAGCGGAAGTTATCGCTGCAGCTCTCGGTCGCACTTTAGGACCAGTAAAAACTATTTCTATTAGTACAACCGAAACTAGCTCCATGGACTCTGGTTACTACCGTAACGCAGTAATGTTAAAAGCGTCACTCGAAACTGCTACGCCTGTAGAAAAAGGTTCTTTAGTAGTTTCTCAAGACGCTAACATCACTTATTATTTACAATAGAATTTTCTGGTACCACACCTTCGTGGACCGCTACAATGCCGCCTGTCAATTCATGATAGGTGGCATTTTCATATCCAAGAGATTTCCAAATTTCTAAAATTTCACTTTGGTGAGGATAACGACGCAAGGATTCTGGAAGCCATGCATAGGATGAGTTATCCTTACTTAGTTTACCTATAATAGGTAGTATATAAGAGAAGTAGAAGTTATATAACTGTTTAAAATCCAAACATACTTGGCTTCGCAAGTTCCAATACAACTACTTTCCCACCTGGTTTTACAACACGTTGCATTTCAGATAATACTTGTTTAATATCTGGCACATTGCGCATTGCAAAGCCACTCATAGCCGCATCAAAAGTATTATCCCCGTAAGGTAAAGCCATCGCATCACCTTGTACTAGATTAACTTGATCTATTAATCCTGCAGCTTCAATGCGAGCACGACCTTGATCAAGCATTTCACAGTTAAAATCTAATGCCTCTACTCTTAGTGTTGGTTCTTGACGTAACGCTTCCTTTGTAAACACACAGGTACCACATGCTACATCAAGCACACGTTGGTGAGGACCAATATTCATTGCTTTTACAGAGAATTTGCGCCAAAAATAATCTTGTCCAAAGCTTAAGACTGTATTCATTAAATCATAGTTTTTTGCAATATTAGAAAAAACACCTTGTACAAATTGCTCTTTATCGGCATACGTTTTAAATTCTTTAGTATTCATTATGGTCCTTTCACTAATCAAGAACTATATTCAAGAACTGTATATGGCATAGTATACCATATTATAGGAACTCTAAAAAGAATCCTATTATATATACTATAAATAGCAAGTATGTGCTATTTACATATATGATACAAGCACTGATAAATTCTATAAAAAAACAACACGTCCTATATGGTAAATAAACATGTTTATCACTTACTATATATTTAACATAAATACGTATGAACATCTATGATATTGTCTATTGCTACTATTACATGTTCGTTGTATAATGACATATGTCCATGATGAAAGGATATATTCATGGAGTTTTTTTTTTTTTATTAAGTATTGGAGGTACTATGAATCGATTTGTTAAATCAATCAACAAAGTCAGTCTAATCCAACAGATTATCATAGGTTTGATCATTGGTATTTTGACTGCACTTTACGTGCCAGATGTGGCAAATGAACTTGCTTTATTAGGTGTTCTTTTTGTTGGTGCTCTTAAAGGCATCGCACCTATCCTTGTATTTTTCTTGGTAATCGCTGCGATCAGTAAACATCGCTCTGGCCAAAAAACAGGTATGGGGTCTGTAATTACCTTATATCTATTAGGTACATTCCTATCCGCAGTATTAGCTGTAATCGTGAGTTTCTTCTTCCCTACTACATTACATCTAGTAGCAGGTGCAGCTGATGCAGCGCCTCCTCAAGGTATTGCTGAGGTTATGACCACATTACTTAAAAATGTAGTTGATAACCCTGTAAAAGCGTTGATGTCCGCTAACTATATCGGTATTCTAGCTTGGGCACTTATCCTAGGTGGTGCTTTACGTCATGCACCAATGAATGCAAAAGAGGTTATGGAATCTTTTGCTCAAGCAATTACTACAGTAGTAGGCTGGATCATCCGCTTTGCTCCTCTTGGTATTATGGGCCTTGTAGCGGAATCCATTGCTACTAACGGTATCGAAGCTTTGATTGGTTACTTCCAACTACTCGTTTTATTGCTTGGCTCTATGATTTTCGTAGCACTAGTAATCAATCCAATTCTGTCCTTCGTTTATCTTCGTCGCAATCCATACCCATTGGTGTTTAAATGTTTACGCGAATCTGCAATCTACGCATTCTTCACACGTAGCTCTGCTGCTAACATTCCTGTAAACCTTGACTTAGCTAAACGTTTGAAACTGAACCCTGATATGTATTCCGTATCCATTCCACTAGGTGCAACAATCAATATGGGCGGTGCTGCGATTACAATCACAATCATGACATTAGCAGCAGCTCATACATTAGGTATCGTTGTAGATATTCCTACAGCAATCCTATTATCCATCATTGCCACTATTGGTGCCTGTGGTGCTTCTGGTGTAGCAGGTGGTTCCTTACTACTCATTCCATTGGCTTGTTCCCTATTCGGTATTTCCAACGACGTAGCAATGCAAGTTGTAGGCGTTGGCTTTATCATCGGTGTGTTACAAGACTCTACGGAAACTGCGCTTAACTCTAGCACAGACATTCTCTTCACAGCTACTGCAGACTATGCAAAACGTGGCTACCACGAAGATTGGAACTAAAACGTTCTAAGGCGGTCCTTCGGGACCGTCTTTTTTACATTTAACCATATTGATTTTATTCAATGTAGTGTTATAATAGAGTTAATGATAATAACTATTAGTAGATATATATAGAAAGGAATCAACATGAAACAATACGATATTATTGTAGTTGGTACAGGTGGTGCAACCATTGTAGCTGACGCTGCGCTAAAAAAAGGCCTTAAAGTGGCCATCATAGAAAAAGGTAAATTTGGTGGCACATGCCCTAAATCGCGGTTGTATTCCTACGAAAGTAATGGTTACAGCAGCTAATGCCATTCAAGAGGTAGAAGAGTTCAAAAATAGGTGTCAATGTTGGCGATGCAACTATGGATTGGGACACTGTAGCTAAACGTACATGGCATATGATTGACAAGTCTGCAGGCATCTATGATTACTATAACGCTTATGACAACGTAGATGTATATCGCGGTGCTGCAAGTTTTGTATCCGATAAAGTAATGAATATTCATCTTAACGATGGTTCTGGCATTGTAGAAATCACAGCACCAACGATTATCCTAGGTACTGGCGGTTATAGCAACATACCAAATGTACCTGGTCTAAAAGAGGCAGGCTTCCTTTCTAGTGAAAGTTTATTTGGCGATAAGTTCCCGAAACAACCGTACAAATCCCTTTGCAGTACTTGGTGCGGGCCCTATCGGCGTAGAATTTGGTCACGTATTTGCATCCGCAGGTACAGAGGTAACAATTCTTCAACATAATGTACGTTTAGTACCTAAAGAAGATGCAGATGTATCTGAACACTTGTTAAACAACTACAGAGAACGTGGCATCAACGTAGTGCTAAATCAAGACACTGTTGAAATCCGCCAAGAAGATGGTCTTAAAGTAGTCGTTACTAAAGATCGTAGTACTGGCGAAATTTTAGAAACTAAAGTTGAAGAAATTCTTGTAGCAGCTGGCATCCGTCCTGCTGTAGAAGAGCTTCATCTTGAAAATACTGGTATCGAAACATGGCCAAAAGGCTGGATCAAAACTAATGAATTCTTAGAAACATCTGTTGATGGCATCTATGCCTTAGGCGACGTAAACGGCGAACCCGCATTCCGTCATCGTGCGAACTATGAAGCTGATATTATCGCCCACAACCTATACTTTGCTAAAAACGAAGAAGATTACCGTTGGGCACGCTATGATACATTGCCTAAGGTTACATTCTCCTACCCTGAAATTGGTAGCGTAGGTCTTACTGAAGCAGAAGCTATTAAAGCTGGTTATAATGTAGGTGTAGGCAAAAACTACTACTCCTCCACAGCTAAAGGCTATGCAATGGGTATTAACCCTGGCGATGTAAATGACGGCTTTGTTAAAATCGTAGTAGACAAAAATACTAACCACATTCTTGGTATGCATGTAACAGGTCCTCAAGCGTCTATCCTCTTCCAACCATATGTAAACCTTATGAACAGCGGTGTAACTCCGTTGACAGCAATTAATGAAGAAATCGCTTCTGAACGTACTAAACGCTTACGTGAAAAAGGTATTACTCGTGAAATGGATCCTAAATCCGTTATCACTGTAGGTGAAACTATGAGCCCACATCCTTCTCTTGTAGAGGTTATCATGTGGACACAAGCATACTACGAACACCGTTGGCAATAACTATTAAACCAAAAAAGAGCCAAAGGCATATGCCTTTGGCTCTTTTATTTGATTATCAATCAATAGATTAACGACCCATGTCGATGCCACTACCAAAGATAAGATTTGTTTTGCGGCCATCGAAACCTTGATCTGGTTCAGGTGGTAATTTATAAGATTTAGATTGCTCTACGTAAGCACCTGTTTCAGCATCTACTGTAACAACTACTTTTTTACCATCTTGATGCATTGTTACATAGTACAAGATTTTGCCGTCATGAGCTTCAATTTTCCAGCCCTTCATAACAGCATCAGCACCGAGTTGTTGTTTAGCAACGCGTTCTGCTTGAGCAGATTCAATTACTCGATCTTTATTGAAGATTTCACCGATAATTTTTTTAGGTTTGCCACCTTCTTCCATATTGGAAGTATTACCAGTGATTACGTCGATTTTCATCTTGTATTGATGATATTTACTATAGCCAACAACTTTGTAGCCATAGTTTAAATCGTTAGAGTTAAGCTCTACGGAGTGAAGCGCAGCATTCGGGAAGCGATTTTGGAAAATAGTACCAATTTTGCTCATAGTCATAACCATGGACTCACCTGGTGCACGTTGTACAGAAATATCAGTACTTGTTTCCGGCTTTGTTTTACGTGCATCTGCCACACTTGGTGTAGCAACAGACAATACACCTACTGCCAATACACCAGTTAATGCCATAGAAATTAACTTTTTATTCATTACATATCCTCCTACTATATGCGATACTTTTAACAATGTAAAAGTAATTCACATACTAGAATTACTATAAGTCCGTGCCATATTCAACAGCACACAAAACATACATAAACTATCATATTATTTAGACAATATACTATAAACCTTCATTTGATGCAAGTCGATCCTCTACATCTCTCATAAGCAGTTTATAGCATGTAGCTACTAAAGGAACACCGATCAACATGCCAGTGACCCCCATCAAGCTACCACCTACGATAACCGCAGCAAATACCCATAAGCCCGGCAAACCAACAGAGTTACCGACGATTTTAGGGTAAATGAAGTTGCTTTCAATTTGATGAAGCACTTCTAAAATAATCACATAAATTAATGCGTCCATAGGGCTAACAGTGAGTAACATAACAGCACCGATAATACCACCTACATAGATACCAAGTAGTGGAATCAAACCAGTAAGGCCAATTACACAGGCAATGGTTGTAGCGTATTCTATATTGAATAGCCATAAAGTAATACCCACCATAACGCCTAAAATCAAGGCATCAATAAACTGTCCTACAAAGAAATTACTAAATGTTTGAACTGCCACACGGGTTACATAACTAACACGATTCACCCATTCATCAGATGCATAGGCTTTTACAATGCGTTTGCCTTGCATCATAAGGCGTTCTTTATCAAGAAGCATATAAATAGCAAATATCAATCCAAGACCGATATTTAACGTCCAAGATAAAACTGTGCCCATTGCATTAACGATGTATGTACCGCCTTTAGTACCCCATTCACGAGTATACTTAACGATACTTTCACCACTTAACGTGTCCATAAGTGTCTGGTTAGATGCCATTGGAATCGTCTCTGTAATATGCTGCATCCAAGTTTGGAAATCTGTATACAGTTGAGGCGAAGATGCCACAATAATAGACATAGAATGAACCAATTGAGGAAGCGCCATACGGGCAATAAAATACACGATTACGCTAATTGTCACAAAAGATAATACAAGACTGAGAGGTCGTCGTATCTTATACCTCCATCCAGATTCACTCTTAGGCCATAGCCATCGCTCATAACGCACTACTAAAATATCTAGCACAAACGCAATACAGGCACCTACAATAAGTGGAACAAATGCTGTAATAATAGCATCAATGGCACTAGCAATATCACTTATTCTAAGGGCCATCATGATCATAATACCAGCTAGTATGATAGCACCTATGAGCGGTTTGTAATATTTAAATTTTTTCATATATAACCTACTTTACTATACTCACACCGCATACATTATCAAATCTTAATGAACATTGTATGACCTACGATTGTATGCAAGTTTAGTATAACATAAAAGTCCACCTTATCACATGCTCGGTCCCCCGATGAACACGAGAGCATGATAGAAGGTGGACTTTATTGTATGTCTAATCTAAATTAGCTTAGAGATTAGCGGTGAATGTAAACGTCTACACGACGGTTTTCAGCTTTACCTGCTGCAGTGGAGTTAGTTGCCACTGGTTTAGTGTCGCCATTAGCGATACCAATGAAGCGATCAGCAGATACGCCATTATTTACTAAGTATTGAGCTACGTATTGTACGCGGCGTTCGGATAAACCAATGTTGTATTGAGGATTTGCATCAGTATCAGCATTACCTAACAATTTAACTTGATCTTGAGGATATTGGTGAGCAGCGTTTACAGCAGCTGTTAAGTTTGGATATTGGTCTGCACGAGCAACATCTTGGTCGGAATCGAAGTAGATGGATTGTACATAGTAGTCCAATTTAGGAGTTTTATATACAGGAGCTTCTACTACAGGAGCTGGAGCTGGAGTGTATACAGGAGCTGGAGCTGGAGTGTATACAGGAGCTACGGATTTTTGACCACCGAAACGGTAGGACAAGCCAACTACTGGACCTTGGAAGGATACATTATGATCTTCATTTGCTTTAGTATTGATGTAGCGGTAACCAGCATTGATATCCCAGTCTTCGTTAACTTTATAGCCTAAACCAGCTTCTAAAACTGTAGTATTCTTAGTACCTACACCAGCTTTACCGTAAACTTCTACTTTAGAGCCAAGGTTAGTTTTACCAATTACACCTGCTTGCGCAATGTTGTTAGTGCCACCAGCATCATGATTGTGGATCCGAGCATAGCCACCATATACTGCTACATTTTTGTTCAAAGAACGAACCAAGTTCAATTCATGCATATCAGTATCAAGATGTTTAGTATTCAAACCATGGTAACCATATTGAATACCAGTTTTGTCAGACCAGCCATAAGTCAAACCACCATCGAAGTTCCATTTGTGAGCATCTTTGCCACCATCCATTTTTGCTTCAACACTTGCAGCACCAAGATCAGCTTGGAATTCACCTTTGTTGAATTGAGTTTGTGGAGTTGCACCTGCTACAGATACGCCAACAGCAGCAACTGCCAATAAAGCTAATAATTTTTTGTTCATTATAATTCCCTCCAATAATGGCCTTTCACAATACACAGGCCTTTTGGTAATAATATACTTTTATTTTACACAACTTTTCGATAAATTTCAATATCTTTTTATGAATTTATCATGAATCTTTCGAAATTTGTCTATATGCAAATATTATAATTATAAAATCTTTAAAGCCCTCTTATCTCCCTATTTTTTTATAAGCCTCATATAATTTTATGAATATACACCAATTAGAATATTATTAATTTTATTTATTAATTTTCTTATATATTACCAATATATTACTGACATTCTATATAAGATACTTATAACTAAATACCTTTTACGAACTAAAAAGGTATAAGATCCCTCTCAGGGTGATTCATATTACTTTCATTATTATAAACACTTTTTCAATTTTTGCCAACGGCTTTCTTTTGATATAATTTTATAAAATCTATTATTAAATTAGCTACTAACTCTGTCTAACATAAAACGAATAAAAGCCTCCTTAGTATCAACTAAGGAGGCTTTTTATCGTTTCTTATATATCCCTTACATATATACGTGAAATCAGAAGTTTCTGGTCAGACGACACATTCCCCAATGTGTCATTTTTCCACATTTCGTATTGTACATCAAATAAATTGAATAGGCAAGAGAATTTTTCATAAACCTTTCATAAACTATTTTAATATTTTTCAATATATAAAGTAATAACCAATATAATAATATAGATTTTTATCTATATCTTCTCTCATATATCGAACATTTCTAATTTTAGATTTTATATGAAAAATTTATATACTAAATGATAGTCAAGATTGATTATTAACTATATTTACAAAGTATTAGACAATCTTATGCTGCCAGGCACCTTTAATAAATCGCAAAATAGGAACAGCATAAGCGTAAGCACTGATCAAAGCACAAGGATAACCAGGCACCTAGTAAGCCTAAACCTAACGTAATACACAATAGATAGGTAATAATAGGTCGAATGATGGCTACGCTTACAAGAGAATATTTCATAATGTAATACGTATCCCCTGCCCCTTTTAATACACCAGAATACACTTGCTGTAAAGCTTGTGGAAAAGCCGCTACTGCCATAATTCCCATCAAAGATCCAGAAAGAAGTACTACTTCACTTTCACGAGTATAAAGCTCTACCAAATAGTTTCCAGGACCAATAAAGATTAACGCGCTTACAAGACCTACCACAAAACCGATACGTGCACCAATTTTTCCATACGTCTTTGCAATATCTGGACGTTTATGCCCAAGATTTTGCCCCGTATGAGAGGCCCCTGCAAAACCAAGACCCATGGCAAAGTAATAAAATATATCCATCAAGTTCATACATACATAGTGTGCTGCCAATGGTACTGCACCTAAGGAAGCAACAATCATGGTATATGTATACATACCAAAACGTTCAAAGAACTGCTCCCCTAGAGAACTGCCCCCAACGTGAAACATCGTATGAAGTACAGGTCTTTCAAAGGTCCATTTGGACGGATGTCGCAATGTTAATCCTGTAGCCGTATGCTGTGAGATAGTACGCAATAGCAATAATGCAATAAGAGCACTACTGATCATAGTGGACACCCCTGCCCCCATAACGCCGAGCTCAGGGAAGAAACCAATACCATAAATCAAGAAAAAGTTCATAATGGTATTTAAAATGTTCCCGACTACATTCGATTTAAAAATGACTTTTGTATTGCCGTATCCAATTAGTGCAGCCCCTACAATTTGACTAAAGGACTGAAAGATAAGGCTAATAACTACAAAACGACCATACCAGACCGCTGTTTCTATATAACCATCTTCTGCGCCAGTAAAGCGTAAAATATGTTCTAAATTAAAGAAACATATCACTAATAAAGGCACATAGATTAAGAAATTCAATAATATAGACTGCTTAAGAACTGCATTCATACCATCTACATCACCTTCACCGTGACGGCGAGCTATGATAGCGGTAATAGCAATAGATAAAGCGCGACAGAAAATGAGCATCACCATTTCAGGCTGTCCCATAATACCTACCGATGCAAGCGCAGACGCACCAAGTGCCCCAACCATTGCTAAATCAATGGCCGTCATAAATTGTAACATCAAGCCTTGTAATGTAGCTGGCCAAGCAATTTTCAAATAATTACCATACAGTTGCTTTGTCGTCCCTACCGGACCTAACCGCTCTGCAGCGGGCAGCATGGTATCTACTGAAAGCCATCGTTGTATGCGGTCTAACATAGTAACTCCTATTCATGCAAGATCGTATAAGATTGAGCTATCTTTTAGCCCCAATATCTTCTGTGATTATATCACATTATATATGAAAAGTCATTCATATATAATGATTTTTATTTAATAATCTATATCAAAATGCAAAAGAACCCCTTTATAGTACTTGATTATACCCCACCAGGTATATCAGTGTATAAGAGGTTCTTTCCTATTACAAAAATGTAATTATACTAGCCTATTTATGAAAGTGAATCTCAATTATTATCCTTTAGATGCTAACAATTGGTTTACTGCTGCACGCAAGTCTTCTAAACCTTGTTTAGTTTCAGCTAATTCTTGACGTTGACGCTCATTTTCAGCCTCTAACGTATTTAAACGAGCCGCTTGATCTGCGATTACAGTTTTTGTTCACTATTTTCCTTTTTGAGACTAGATACTTCATCTTGCATTACATACACAGAGCTAATAGGGCCTGCTTTGTAACGATCTGGAATATTTTTCTTTTCTGGGCTAGAGCCAAATTTGTGCGTTACACCAGCATTCACCATGTTGCGGTTTGCACCAAGAGATACACCAACATTGAACATTGTATCTTCATTTGTATAATGTGCAAGACCTAAGGCCGCTGCTGTTTCACCGCGATAGTTACCAACACCAGCCATCACTTGAGTTGGTTCCAATGGGTCATATTGGATTGGTTTCAACGCTGCCATTGCTGCTGCGTGCGCACCTACGCGTTGTACCTCACCGGCTACTTGACCAATAGCATCGCCGATTCTAGAATTAGATGCTTTCAACTGACTAACATTAACTGCATCAGTATCATCTGTACCAGGTGCAATACCTTTAAGTTGGTTATTACCATTATTAAGGCCATCCTTAGTCAAGGAAATAGTACCTGCATTAGGATTATTAGGATTTGCACTGCCTGGTGTAATTGTCATACCATTACCATTTGTTACAGTCGTATTACCATCTGCATCCTTAAATGTAGCAGATTTCATATCTGTAAGCTCAGGATTTACAGCATAACTAATGGATTTACCATTTTGGCTAACCATCATATTATTACCCGCTTTGAAAGTAAGTGTTTCGTTAGGTTTTACTTTTTCAGCTGTTACACTTGGTGTGCTATTAACGCCAGAACCTTCGGTGCCTACGGCAGCGTCCCAACCTGCATCTGCTACGGCAGATTTAACTTGGTCTTCAGTGGCTGCACGACCAGGAGTAATATTATTTGGATCCCAAGTTTTATTAGCTAAACCACTAATAACACCATCCTTACCATCGATACCTACAGTACCAATCGTAGCTTTTCCATCTTTACCGTCGAGAGCAATCTTATCGCCAGCTTTTACAGAACCATTTTTGCCATCGATGGCTACAGCATTTGTACCATCGCCAGCTTTAATAGTACCATTTGTACCATCTACAGTTACAGCCTTAGTAGGGTCTGTGCCTAATGTAACCTTATCATTTAACTTGTTATCGTAAATGATATGACCATCAGCAGCAGTTTTCTTAGTCAATACAATATTGCCTGTAGTACTGCCCGCACTTTCACCACCATTAGCAGTTAATTCAGTAGTAGAAGCCTTAGTTTTAGCCTCTAATTGACGTACATTGACAGCATCAGTATCGTTTGTGCCATCTGCAACATTAACGATTTTGTTATTGCCATTGTCTAGACCATTGCCAGTTAAGGAGACCTTATCTTTACCTGCAGTAGTAATAGTTACACCATCTTTAGTAAGTGCTGTGTTGTTACCATTACCATCGTCAATTACAGTGCTATCGGCAGTAGCTGTATTTGTTTTCGTACCATCAGTAATTGTAGTGCCTGCTGCAGTTGTAGCAGTAGATTTAGCACCATCAACTACTGTGTTGCCAGCTGCTGTAGATGTATTTGTTTGAGTACCAGCAGTTTGTGTAATGGAATCACCATTGATAACTGTTGTATTGCCACCTGTACCGTTAAAGCTTGCAGAGTTCATATTCACAAGATCTTTTATTCAAGGAATATGTGAAGTCTAATTCGTTTTGATTAATTGTGATATTTTTCACCAGCAATCATCTTAACTTTTGCATCTTTGCCTACTTTTGCATCCTTTTTAGTACCAGTTTGGATACCAGATGTAGCTGTATCTTTATCTGCTGTAATTTGCCATGTTTGGCTAGCGGCAGCATCCGCTACTGCTTTTAATTGATCTTCTGTGGCAGCACGACCAGTTGTAGCAGTACCATTCCAAGTTGTATTACCGAGGCCTGTTACATATTTGTTCGTACCATCTACCGTTACGCCGCCAATATTAGCAGTTTTACCAGTAATCGCACCAGTAGTTCCATCTATTGTTACTGCATTTGCACCAGTACCTAATGTCACTTTATCGTTGAGTTTTACGTCATAAATAGTATGACCATCTGCCGCTTTGCTAGAAGTCAACACAACATTACCTGTTGTACCATCTGCAGCCTCACCACCGTTAGCAGTAATTTCAGTTTTCGTAGCTTTTTTAGCTGCATTAATAGCATCCGCTACGTTCTTAGCAGTGGCTACACCATCTGTAGCAGGACCTGTAATCGTGCCATCTGCACCAGCAGTAATCGTTTCTGTATTAACATCGTATTTAACAACACCAGCATCATCGATACTAGCAGTAGTCATATTACCATTTTTGAAGTTCAATCCATCTGCCAAGGATACTTGTTTTGCAGTACCATCATTTGCTTTGTAAGACAAGTTTGTCTTAGCCGCTACTTTAGTACCATCGATTGTTACTTTGTAGTCCTTAGTTGTGCCATCAGCACTTGTTGTACCAGTTACAGTTAACGGATTATCTGCATCTGTTGTATCTGTGCTCACAGTTACAGCACCTACAGCAGATTTCTTAACTTCTTCTTCAGATACTTTAACAGTTAAGTTTTTACCATCTGCATCTGTAGTTACGTATTTACCATCACCTTTAATGCCAAATGTATCATCTTTAAGATTCACTACGCCAGCAGATGTATTAGTATCGCCAGAGAATTTCAAGTTAACTGCATCTGTACTTGCTTTAGCAGCATCTGCTACCGTTTTCAATTGATCTTCTGTGGCAGCACGACCAGTTGTAGCAGTACCATTCCAAGTTGTATTACCAAGGCCTGTTACATATTTGTTCGTACCATCTACCGTTACACCACCAATAGTAGCAGTTTTACCAGTAATCATACCAGTAGTACCATCCAATGTTACTGCATTTGCACCAGTACCTAATGTCACTTTATCGTTGAGTTTTACGTCGTAAATAGTGTGCCCATCAGCTGCTTTGCTAGAAGTCAACACAACATTACCTGTTGTACCATCTGCAGCCTCACCATCGTTAGCAGTAATTTCTGTTTTAGAAGATTTTTTAGCTGCATTGATTGCATCCGCTACGTTCTTAGCAGTGGCTACACCATCTTTAGCAGGACCTGTAATCGTGCCATCTGCACCGGCAGTAATTGTTTCTGTATTAACATCGTATTTAACAACGCCTGCATCATCGATACTAGCAGTAGTCATATTACCATTTTTGAAGTTCAATCCATTTGCTAAGAATACTTGTTTTGCAGTACCATCATTTGCTTTGTAAGACAAGTTTGTCTTAGCCGCCACTTTATTACCATCGATTGTTACTTTGTAATCCTTAGTTGTACCATCTGCACTTGTTGTGCCAGTTACAGTTAACGGATTATTTGCATCTGTTGTATCTGTGCTTACAGTTACAGCACCTACAGCGGATTTCTTAACTTCTTCTTCGGATACTTTAACGGTTAAGTTTTTACCATCTGCATCAGTTGTTACGTATTTACCGTCGCCTTTGATGCCCAATGTATCATCTTTAAGATTTACTACACCGGCAGATGTATTAGTATCGCCAGAGAATTTCAAGTTAACTGCATCTGTACTTGCTTTAGCAGCTTTATTGATAGCATCAGCTACATTTTTAGCTGTTGCCAAGCCATCATCACCAGTTACAGATGCGGCACCTGTTGTGGCATTGCTATCGATAGTAGCACGTTTTGTAGACACCTCTACAGTATCGCCATTCATCTTCGTAGAAATGAAATCACCAGTAGCACCTTTTACATTGAATGCTACATCGCCATCTTTTTAAAGGATTGGCTGAGATATAGTACCACTGTCTGCGCCAAGAGAAACCTTACGGTTTACAGCGGCTGCAGAATCGTTGATCTTAGTCTTAGTATCATCGTTAATATCAAATGTTACTTTACCGTCATTATCTACAGTGGCTTTAGTCATTGTACCATCCACAAAGTCTAGACCTTTGGATAATTTAACTGTTTTAGCATCTGTATCAGCAGCTGTATTAGCACGGTATGTTAAAGTTTGGCTTGCAACAGTATCTTTCAACTGTTTTACATTTACCGCATCAGTATCAGCTGTACCTTCAGCAACCTCTTGAATCTTGTTGCCACCAGCATTGATTTCATCAAGACTAAACTGAACCATTTTACCTGCTGCATTTTGGAATGCCATGCCTTTAGCACTACCTTGAGCAAAATTCCCATCTTCATCATTAAATATGAGATTTTTAGAATCAAGAGAGCTACTATTAGGTCCGGCTTGTAAAGATAAACTACCAACGTCTAAATAAGTATTTGCTGTATTCGGTTGATTTACATCAATACCATTATTGATTCTAATACCATCACGATCAATTTGTGTATAATTACCTACAGCTGGATCACCAAACTTACCGCTAGCATTAATTGCATCAAACTTGATTGTCTCACCCACACCATTTTCAAGAGAAATAGAGTTTAATTTCTTAAGATCTTTATTTAATGTGGTAGCGATATTTTTGCCAGTTTGGGTAACTGTAATATTGTTACCACCAGTAAAGTCTACAGTATCTCCACCGGCTACAGTTGTCGGTGTATTACCATTAGCAGATAGTTTCCATGCTGCACCGTCTTTAGCTTGGCTAGCCGCTTTGTTAATAGCATCGGCCACGTTCTTAGCAGTTGCTAAGCCATCATCACCGGTAACAGAAGCAGTACCTGCAGCATCACTGTTGATAGTAGCACGTTTTGTAGATACCTCTACAGTATCGCCATTCATTTTAGTAGAAATGAAGTCACCAGTAGCACCTTTTACATTAAATGCTACATCGCCGTCTTTTAAGGATTGGCTAGATACAGTACCACTATCTGCGCCAAGGGAAACCTTACGGTTTACAGCGGCTACAGAATCGTTGATCTTCGCCTTAGTGTCGTCGTTAATATCGAATGTTACTTTACCGTCATTATCTACAGTGGCTTTAGTCATTGTACCATCGACAAAGTCTAGACCTTTGGACAATTTAACTGTTTTTAGCGTCTGTATCAGCAGCTGTATTAGCACGGTATGTTAAAGTTTGGCTTGCAACAGTATCTTTCAACTGTTTTACGTTTACCGCATCAGTATCAGCTGTACCTTCAGCAACCTCTTGAATCTTATTGCCACCAGCCTTGATTTCATCAAGACTAAACTGAACCATTTTACCCGCTGCATCCTGGAATGCCATACCTTTTAGCACTGCCTTCAGCATTATTGCCATATTCATCACTAAACATAAGGTATTTAGAATCAAGAGCAGTACTATTAGGACCCGCTTGAATTGATAAGGCCCCTAAAAGCAAGAGTCGTTGTGGCCTCATTAGCACCAGTTGCACCATTAGTAATTCTTAACTGATCGCTAGTAATAGTTGAACCAGCACCAACATTATCTTTAAACTCTGCTTTATTAGCTTTGATACTACCATCTCTACCATTTAGAAAATTGTTTCCCTCTTGGATTAACAAGAGATATAGAGTTCATATCTGTAAGATTCTTATTTAGGCTAGCAGAAATATTTTTGTTATACGATCAACTGTAATATTATTATCACCAGTGAAATCTACAGTGTCTCCACCAGATACCTTTGTACCAGTATCACCATTAGCAGACAAGTTCCATGCCGCACTGGCTTTAGCCGCATCAGAGGCTTTATTAATAGCATCTGCTACGTTTTTAGCAGTTGCAATACCGTCATCACCTGTTACAGATGCTGCACCTGTTGTGGCATTGCTATCGATAGCAGCACGTTTTGTAGATACTTCTACAGTATCGCCATTCATCTTCGTAGATACAAAGTCGCCAGTAGCCCCTTTTACATTAAATGCTACATCGCCGTCTTTTAAGGATTGACTAGATGGTGTACCACTATCTGCACCAAGAGAAATATTACGATTTACTGCTGTAGAGGCATTGTCTACTTTAGATTTAGTCGCTGCATCAAGACCTACTGTAACAGTTTGACCATTTACAGTTGCAGTTACACCATTAGTGCCAGAAACAGTGAGTTTTTGATTTTTAAGGTTAACTGTACCATCTGTAGTACCATCGGAAACGGTAAGATTTTGAGATAAACCATCAACAGCTTTATTGATAGACTCAGCTACGTTTTTAGCAGTCGCTAAACCATCTGTAGGACTTGCAACTTTAGCTTTACCATCCGCATCATTCGTAATCGTTTCAGTAGCCGTAGAAATAGTTACATTCCCATTTGCACCTACAGTTGCTGTTGTGAAAGTACCATTTGTAAAGTTTAAACCCTTTGCCAAAGATACTTTATTTTCATTAGCACCATTAGCTTTGTATGTTAATTGTGTTTGATTAGCTAATTTTGTTGTATCAATACCAATTGCATAGTCCTTAGTATTTGTACCTGCTGTTGGCGTAATTGTAATAGGATTATCTGTCGTATTAGCCTTGCTAACAGTTACTGCGCCTACAGCTAAATCTTTTACTTTACCGGAATCAACAGCTACTTGCACACCTGTAGTAGAAGCCTTAGTAGTAACTAGATTGCCATCACCAGCCACTTTAAAGGTTGTATCACCGTCTTTAAGATACTTAAGACCTGTAGATCCTGTATCACCTGTTAAACCAATACCTTTAGTCGTAGCATTTACTGTATTGTTATCTAGACCAACAACAAGACTACCATTATTCGTACCCACTAAATCAGTTCTAATACCATTAGCACCAATTACTTTTAGTGGACTTTCACTAAGCTTAACACTGCCAGTTTTAGAATTTGTATCTAATTTTAATGTCACGTCAGATACAGCGTTCTTAACATCTGTAATGTTAGCTGCATTAGTACCTACGTTACCACCGCTAGAAACATTGGTAATTTGTTGACCACCTGCACTAATACCATTAGTGCCAAACTTAACCGTATTAGAACCGGCTTTAGCAGATAAACCATCAGTCGTAATAGTTACATTATTACCAGTAGTTGGACCAATTTGAAGCGTTGTATTGCTCAACACATTATTGCCGGCTGTGAAAGATTGACCTGTGAAAGTTTTACCTGTAACAGCACCATTTGAACCATCTAATGTAATTTGGTTACCACCAGAAGAAACAGTAACGGATTTATTAGCTTTCACAGTATCTACAGTAATTGCCTTATTCAAAGAAGTCGTAATTTTCTTGCCATTACGAGCTACTGTAATATTGTTATCACCTCTGAAGGATACAGTATCCTCTTTGTTGATTACTTCGCTACGGCCATTGTCATTATCTGCAGCTAACTTCCAATTATATGCATTGGCAGAAACTGCTTTATTAATAGCATCTGCTACATTTTTAGCATCAGCCATACCTGCAGCATTTGCAGAAGCTTGACCATTCGTTACATTAATATTTTGAGTTTTGCCAGAAATTGTAAGGTTTTGACCGTTAGCAGCTGTTGTAATGTATGTACCATCACCTTTGAGGCCTAATGTGCTATTTGCAAGATTTACATCGCCACTACCAACATTGCCAGCAAAAGCTAAGTTAACGCTTTTTAATTGCGCCACGTTAACAGCATCTGTATCCTCTTTACCTGCTGCAAGGCCTGTAATTTGACGAGTTGCAGCAGTACCATTACCTACAGCAACAGCTCCCGTTGTAGGAGATAATACCCATGTATTTAATCCTGCATATTTATTGGTACGATTGTCGTTTGGATTATAGCCCTTATTCGCAATGCCACCAGCACGATTCGCTACAGATCCAACGCCTAAGGCAACGCCCCCTTCTACACTAGCCGTAGAGTTAGCACCAAAGGCAGCCGCTCTAATAGCAGTTGCCGTCGCACCATTACCTACAGCAGTTGAGTACTGAGAGGATGTACTAGCACTAGTACCAATAGCAATATTATCCAAGCCATTAGCCGTAGCGGCAGTACCGATAGCAAGAGCTCTATTACCTGTAGCAGTTGTTTGTCTAGACCCATGAGAACCAATAGCTATAGCACCATCACTATTTGCTGTGGCACTACCACCTAAAGCTACAGAATTTGCAGCATTAGCACTAACATCTATACCAACTGCAGTAGCATTTGTTTCTTTAGATTTTGCAGCATTACCTACTGCTACGCCACCTTGTTCAGAAGTTGTGAAGTTCGTACCAACAGCTACACCATTTTTGCCAGATGCGGAAGACTTATGACCTACTGCAAGGGAATTTTCTCCCTTAGCAGTAGTCTCCATACCTACTGCTGTAGCAGATGTAGCATTAGCAGTAGATAAAATCCCTAAAACGGTTGAAGATGCACCAGTAGATGTATTCTTTCTACCTACTGCTACCGCACCTTCACCAGTAGCTTGAGATTCAGAACCAACAGCTAGAGAATTAGATGTTTTAGCATTTGTCTTATAACCAATACTTACACCTGCACCTCCATCCGCCTTAGCTGAAGTACCAATAGCTACGCTATAGCCACCAGAAGCAGTAGCATAATCATCAAATCGATCAGATGTAGCCCCACCAATAGCAACGTCGCCACCATTAGTCGCTTGTGCATAAGTACCACCTGCAAAGGCGCCAAAGCCAGTCGCCTTAGTAGCACTACCAATAGCAGTGCCACGAACACCAGAGTTAGCGATAAGACCTAGTGATACACCACCTCTACCAGTCGCACTAGCACCTGCACCAACAGCTACAGCTGGTTGAGCTGGATTAGCATACTGTGAATTAGCTACTGCTCTATAACCAATAGCAATAGACTGATCACTGTTAGACTGGGATTCATTACCGATAGCAAGACCATTAGTTAAGTTTGAATACATTTTAGTACCGCCCTCAATAGTCGCAGTCGGTCTATCTGCTGCAGATACATCCGCAACCACACCAGCTTGCATTGCTAAAGCCGCTAAAATGCTAGCTACTACAATTTTCTTTTTCCCTGTTTTGTTCTTTGCCATTTCAGATACTACAACGTAGCATTGTTTTGACTTAGACCAAATGACTTTTAAATATCTTATTCATACATTTTTCCTTCTTTAAATGACTAACCCTCAACTATATGAATTCTGTTACCCAAACATATGGATATGTTGAAATGTAATGAAAATAATCAGACTCTCATTACTTAAAAATCTATCTTTAATTTTTAACATAATTCGAAATACTATTTTTCTCAATTAGAAATCTCATTTTTTGGATATTTAATTCGTTGTCATCACTTTATAGTGTTATATAAATATGCATTATCATTGACTTTCATTTATAATTCATTTTAATTAATTGCACATTTTATGCATTTTTATAACTCTAATTGAGAATATAAAAACCGTTAATAAAAACATAAAAATGATTCATCTTTAAAAATATTCATCATTCATACTCTATATACAGCTTTTATTGATTATTTTTATTAATTTTTAAACAAGAAATTATTTAGCATTTAATTTCTAGGATAGACTTGTTATGAATTATTTCGTTTACTCCATATAAAGAGCCCCCTCTTTCGAGGGGACTCTTCATCTTTTACATATCCATTCAGATCCTATACATAGTTTTTAACTATATATGCACGAACCTTATGCTTTTGTTTGCTAACAATTGGTTAACAGCTGCTTTCAACGCATCAATTTCAGATTGTTGTTGTTCAAGCTTGGATTTGTACTCTTCATTTTGGTTACGTAAGTGACTTACTTCATCTTGCATTACGTAGATAGAGCTAATAGGGCCAGCTTTATAACGTTCTGGAACAGCGTCTTTTCTATCACGGCTGCCACCGAATTTGTGAGTTACACCAGCATTTACCATGCTATGGCTAGAACCAAGTGTAATACCTACGTTGAACATAGTATCTTCAGTTCTGTAGTGAGCAAGACCGATTGCACCAGCTGTTTCACCACGGTAGTTACCAATACCTGCCATGATTTGAGTTGGTTCCAATGGATCGTATTGGATTGGTTTCAACGCTGCCATTGCTGCCGCATGTGCACCAACACGTTGTGTTTCAGCACCTACATCGTTAATAGCTTGTTGTAAACCAGCTTTAGCTTCTTTCAATTGGCTTACGTTTACTGCATCTGTATCAGCTGTACCAGGTGCTACACCATGAATTTGGTTACCACCATTGTTCAAGCCGTCTACAGTAAGAGATACAGGTTTAGCTGCTGCATTTGCAGGAGTGATAGTCATGCCTGCACCGTTAACTGTTGTAGAGTTACCAGCTGCATCTTTTACAGTTGTACCTGCAGGAGTAATCTTAGTGGATGGACCATTTTCATCACCTACAGTAACGCTGTTAAGACCTTTCAAGTCTTTAGCCAAGCTATATGTGAAAGTAGTTTTATCTTGCTTAACTTCAAGATTATCCCCAGCTTGGAATTTAACAGTATCGCCACCTTGTACTTTTTCTACAGTACCGCCAGCTGCAGTTACATTCCATGCAGAAAGATCTTTAACTTGTTGTTTGCCAGCATCTGTTAAGTTGCTCAAATCTTGGTTTGCTGCATTATCGATTTTTGCTTTAGTTTCATCATCGATCTTAACAGTTACGTCTTCACCATTAGCAACAGTTGTTAAACCATTTTCACCTTTAATATTGAATTTAACATCGCCTGTGCTCAAGGATTTTTCATCAGTAGAACCAGTGTTACCACCTAAGGAAATCTTACGACCGATTGCTTCTGTGTTTTTATCGATTTGAGCTTTGTTAGCTGCAATATTGGCTTTATTTGTTGCAATATCACCAGCATTTTTAGTGATGTTACCTTTATTTGCTGCTACTTGGTCATCAACTGCTTTCAATTGATCTTCAGTTGCTGCACGACCAGATACAGGTTGTGTTTGACCTGGAACCCAAGTTTTATTAGTCAAGCCTGTTACTTCTGGAGTTTCTACACCATCAGTTGCTTTTACTTTTGGAGCTGTAATTGTGTCATTAGCAGTTACAGTATCAAATGTTACATCTTTCTTAGTAGCAATTGTGAAGTCTTTACCATTTTGAGTAATGGAGATGTTATCACCATCGATGAATTTAACTGTGTTACCACCTTCAACTTTTTCTGCAGTGTTACCATTAGCTACTACGTTCCAAGCTGCTAAATCTTTAACTTGTTGTTTACCAGCATCAGTTAAGTTGCTCAAATCAGTATTTGCTGCATTGTTGATTTTGTTTGCCGTATCATCATCTAATTTAACAGTTACGTCTTCACCATTAGCTTCAGTAACGATACCATTTTGACCTTTAATATTGAATTTCACATCGCCTGTGCTCAAGGATTTTTCATCAGTAGAACCAGTGTCACCACCTAAGGAAATCTTACGAGCAATAGCCTCTGTGTTTTTAGCAATATTATCTTTGTTTGTTTTAATATCGCCAGCATTTTTAGTGATGTTATCTTTATTTGCTGCTACTTGATCATCTACAGCTTTCAATTGATCTTCAGTCGCTGCACGACCAGATACTGGTTGTGTTTGGCCTGGAACCCAAGTTTTATTAGTCAAGCCAGTTACTTCTGGAGTTTCTACGCCAGTTGTAGCTTTTACTTTTGGAGCTGTAATTGTGTCATTTGCAGTTACAGTATCGAAAGTAACATCTTTCTTAGTAGCAACGGTGAAGTCTTTACCATTTTGTGTAATTTCAATGTTATCGCCATTGATAAACTTAACTGTGTCGCCACCTTGAACTTTTTTTCAGCAGTACCATCGTTAGCTACTACATTCCATGCTGCCAAATCTTTAACTTGTTGTTCACCAGCTGGAGTCAAGTTGCTCAAGTCTTTATTTGCTGCGTTGTCAATTTTATCTTTTTAGTAGCATCATCAAGTTTTAACAGTTACATCATCGCCATTTGCAACAGTAGTAAGACCATTTTTCACCTTTAACATTGAACTTTACATCGCCTGTGCTCAAGGATTTTTCATCTGTGGAACCAGTGTCACCACCTAAGGAAATCTTACGAGCGATAGCTGTTGTATTTTTATCAATGTTGTCTTTGTTTTTTAGCAATATCCGCTTTGTTTGTTGCAATATCACCAGCATTTTTTTAGTGATGTTATCTTTATTTGCTGCAATATTGTCTTTATTAGTAGCAATATCAGCAGCATTTTTGTCGATTGCTTTTTGTTATCTGCAATGTTATCAGCATTTTTGCCAATTTTGTCTTTATTATCAGCTACTTGATCATCTACAGCTTTCAATTGGTCTTCAGTTGCTGCACGACCAGATACTGGTTGTGTTTGACCTGGAACCCAAGTTTTATTAGTCAAGCCTGTTACTTCTGGAGTTTCTACGGCAGTTGTAGCTTTTACTTTTGGAGCTGTAATTGTGTCATTAGCAGTTACAGTATCGAAAGTAACGTCTTTCTTAGTCGCAACTGTGAAGTTTTTTACCAGCTTTGTGTAATTTCAATGTTATCGCCATTGATGAACTTAACTGTATCGCCACCTTGAACTTTTTCAGCAGTTTCACCATTAGCAACTACATTTCCAAGCAGCTAAATCTTTAACTTGTTGCTTACCAGCTGGAGTCAAGTTGCTCAAGTCTTGGTTAGCAGCGTTATCGATTTTGTCTTTAGTATCATCATCAAGTTTAACAGTTACATCGTCGCCATTAGCAACAGTTGTAAGACCATTATCACCTTTAACATTGAATTTCACATCGCCTGTGCTCAAAGATTTTTCATCTGTAGAACCAGTGTTACCACCCTAAAGGATATTTTTACGAGCGATTGCTGTTGTATTTTTTTGTCGATATTATCTTTATTTGTTTTAATATCGCCAGCATTTTTTTAGTGATGTTATCTTTATTAGCTGCTACTTGGTCATCAACTTTTTTCAATTGATCTTCAGTTGCCGCACGACCAGACACTGGTTGTGTTTGACCTGGAACCCAAGCTGTATTAGTTAAACCAGTAACTTGAGGTGTTTCAACACCAGTTGTAGCTTTTACTTTTGGTGCTGTAATAGCTTGCGTTAGCAGTTACATTATCGAATGTTACATCTTTCTTAGTGGAGATCGTGAAAAGTCTTTTACCTGCTTGAGTAATTTCAACATTATCACCATTGATGAACTTTAACTGTGTCGCCACCTTTTTAACATTTTCAGCAGTTTCACTATTAGCTACTACATTTCCAAGCAGCTAGATCTTTTAACCTTGTTGCTCACCTGCTGGAGTCAAAGTTGCTCAAATCTTTGTCAGCAGCGTTATCGATTTTTGTCTTTTAGTATCTGTCATCAAGTTTAACAGTTACATCATCGCCAGAAGCAACCGTTGTTAATACCATCTTCACCTTTTGATTTTGAATTTTCACATCGCCTGTGCTCAAAAGATTTTCTCTGTAGTAGAACCACTATTACCATCTAAGGAAATTTTTACGAGCAAGTGCAGCTTTATTAGCTTCTGCTTTATCGTCTGTTTTCTTTCAATTGAGATACATTGACAGCATCTTTATCTGCTACGCCATCAGCTACGTTAGTAACTTTCATGTTGCCAGCATTGATACCTTTGTCGCCATCAATTTTTACAGTTGGATTACCTGCAGCATTGTTGAAAGATGCACTGTTCAAGCCAGTAAGCTCTTTCTTCAAGGACACAGAAATGTTTTTTATCATTTCTAGCAACAGTAACATTATCATCGCCAGAGAAGTCTACTGTATTACCTTTTTCAACTGTTGCAGTTGTTGCTTCACCATTAGCAGATAATTTCCAGCTAGAAGAGCTATTAGCAACTGCTTGATTAATTGCATCAGCTACATTTTTAGCATCCGCCATGCCAGCAGTTGCCGTAGCAACGCCGTTAGTTACAGTAATATCTTGCTTTTTACCAGCAATTGTAATTTTCTTACCATTAGCTTTAGTTTCGATGTATGTATTATCACCATTTACTGCCAATTTGCTGTTAGCAAGGTTTACGTCGCCAGAACCAGTGTCACCTGTGAAAGCAAGGTTAACGCTCTTCAATTGTGCTACGTTAACAGCATCTGTATCAGCTGTACCAGCAGCTACATAGTTAATTTGGCGAGTTTGACCTGTTGTACCTACCGCAACGCCACCTAATGTAGATGTTAAAGGTTGCACCCAGTTAAAGCCAGCATATTTATCAGTACGATCAGTATTTAGCATTATAGCCTGCTACACCTGCTGCAGTACTTGCCACAGATTTAGAACCAATCGCAACACCATTAGTAACCGTCGCACTTGCACCATCACCAATAGCTACAGAGCTTGTTGCAGCCTTATCTGTAGATGCATTAGGACCAATAGCAATAGACTCATCAGCCTTTGCACCAGTGTTATCTTTATTAGGTACTACATCAGAAGTAATAGATACATATTTATGTGCAATTTGATCTGCGATAGCAGCTAACTGAGAACCATTGATCGCATCTGTAGAAGTAGCACTTACTTCACCAGGAGCTACGTTTTTTAACTGACGCTCAAAACCTGCAGAACCGAAGGAAACAACGTCACCTTCTAAAGTTGATTCACCACCAGACCATTTTGCAGTAACACCTGTTGGCAATGTATAGCTAGTTTGTTTAGTACCTGGCTTATCTGTAGTAGAACCACCACCTAAAGCAACAGAGTTATCACGATTTGCTTTCGCACCTGTACCAATAGCGATGGCATTTGTTACAGAATCATTATCGGCAGCACTTGTATTAACACCTGTCAAAGAGCCAGCAATACGATTTTTAGAGTCAGCGCCCGTACCAATAGCAATGCCGGCATTACCAGATTGACCCTTAGTGCCCACTGTGATACCGATATGATCCGCTGTAGCATTATTATAATCTCTATATTTAATTTCATAACCTGTTAAAGCTTTAACAGCAGCAGAAACAGTAGCGACAGTAGGTCTACCTGTATGTAATATCAGTATAAACTGCTCTAGTAGACGTCATTCTATCAGCATCGTCACCACCAATAACAATGGAGGAGTGACCAAGGGCTTTAGTATTACCACCAATAGCAATGGCTTGGTCCCCTACAACAACCGCCCCTTGCCCCGGTAATGCACCACCACCAATGGCAATACCTTGTGAATATGAAGCACCAGCTTCGTTTACCGTCGCACCAGTACCAAGAGCAACCGCAGTACCACCATTTGCAATTGAATTTTTACCTACAGCAACACTTGGTGTATTACCATATCGACCTTTTGAATAAGCATTTTGACCAATAGCAACCCCACCACTAGCAGACTCTCTTTTTGCAGTAGTACCAATTGCAACAACATCACTATTAGTAGCTTTTACATTTGTACCTAAACCAACTGCATTTACACCTGTAACACTAGCATTGCTACCTAAACCGACTGCATTAGCACCTGTAACACTAGCACTGCTACCTAAACCGACTGCATTAGCACCTGTAACACTAGCACTGATACCTAAACCGACTGCATTGGCACCTGTAACACTAACACCACTACCTAAACCAACTGCATTTGCACCTGTAACAGTAGCACCACTACCAAATGCAACTGCAGTTGCACTAGCTCCGGTAGGTACATCATTTACAGCCAATGCCACATTAGCATTAATCATAGCCAATGCTGCAAAGATACCAGCTACTACGATTTTCTTTTTACCGCTATTGTTCTTAGCGAATTCAGATACTACTACGTAGCAATTTTTAGATTTGTTCCAAACTACTTTAAAAATCTTGTTCATTCTTTTCTCCTTTATTCTCCTATAAACCTTCTTATAAACTCTCTCATATATATACTATTAATTTGTCAGTCACAAACGACTTTTGCTTTTTCGATGTAGTTAGTATATCAAAATCTTCGATATAGTTGCAATACCTTTTCATTAAACTTTCATAAAATAATAACCTATGCAAATACTGCAATTATGCGGATTTTTGTATGCTCATATCAAAAATCTTACCATAAATGTGTCATTTTTACACCATAAATAAAGTTGTAAAAATGAATATAAACTCATAATCAAATTTTTTAAATTAGTGTTTATATGATTATAGATCTGCAGATAAAAACACCTCTACAACTGATATAGTACAGCTTTTAAACCGTACATTCTCATTGCAGAGGTGTCCACTTCAGATAAATTTATATAGACTTTTAAATTTTTATTCCTTACCTAATAAAATAAACATAAATACTTTTGTTCATGTGCTAATTTAATCCGCTTATGTAAACGATCTCATATATGTCTGTATACTTTCTGGCTTCATCAATGATACAAGATTAAAGTTAATTCCATCCCCTACCGGCAGTTGACTAAGCCGAGGTAAATCGGCAGTAATGATTGTACCAATCTTGGTATAACCACCTGTCGTTTGACGATCCGCCATAAGGACAATAGGGTTGCCATCGGATGGAACTTGAATAGAACCAAATACAGCACCATCGAAAGATGATATCTGCACTGTCTACGTGTTCAATTTCAGGGTCCATCTAATCGAAAGCCCATGCGGTCACATTGCATCGTTAAGGTATAGAGTTCAGTACCAAAGGTTTTAATCCCTTTTTCAGTAAAATATCTAGCTTGATCGCCAAGAACAACGCGTAACGGTTCATGACATTCACGGCCGCCTCGGTTATACAAGACTGTATTGAACAAATGATGTCCTTCTCCACGATACTCGCATATGGATTTCTTTAGGCGTGCAAAGGTTTTTATACGCACTCATCACCAGCTTGCACAATGATCTGCCCTTCTAGTCCTCCAATTTTTCGCCTTTTGTATGTGTCGCGACACTGCCATTAATCTCAGGCACATCGATACCACCGGAGAAAGGCAATATACATGCGCACACCACATTGGCTAAATCCACCAGAAATAACATCACCTTCGTGACACACAAAGGGAATATATCGAGGCACTACTACATTGTTGATGGTAGGCTGCATATCCGCCCCTGTGAAAGCAACAATACATGTACCTTTTCACAGTTAGCGGGTGGTAGTATGGTACACTCCAAGGATCCTACAGGTTCAGTATTACCTACTAATGCCTGTCCCAATAGATAGCTTTCACTATCCATAGGCCCTGCAACGGGCATACCATATTGTTGGTACCCCACGCGGCCTATATCTTGTATTGTGGTATACATACCCATGGTGCATCTACGTGAATGACAGTATTTTTCAAACTCATTTAACGCCACGTAAATCACCTACCTCTACTGACGTATAACAGGAACATAATCAGAGCCCAATGATTTAATGCGATGGAATTCGCTTTCATCAATAGGTACATACCGCACATAATCGCCTGCATTTAATAATGCTGCTTGTGCCTTTGACATATCATACATGGTTACTGGTGTGCGACCAATGATTTGCCAGCCACCCTGGAAGTCAGATGGATAGGTACCAGTCTGTTCCCCCGCAATGCCCTACAGAACCGGCTGGAATCAAAGTTCTGAGGCGAGTGACAAACGAGGCGTCGCAATACGTGGATCCATGCCACCTAAATAGGTAAAAGCCGGGGATAAAAGCCCTAGCATGATATACTAGGTAATCAGTGCCACTATGAATCGATACAACTTCATCTTCGCTGTAAGTGATTGTGAGTTGCTACAAAGCTAAGGTCAGGGACCAAATTCGCCACCATATACTGTGGGTACTTCTACAACTCGTGACGAGTTCATTTGTCGTATCAGTCATAGCCTTCTTCTAAGTAGGCTCAATAATGTTACAAATGTCAGAATAAGAATATAGCATTGCATCATATCTACGAGCAATGCACAGTAAGTAGGAACCAGTTCAATAATCCCTTCGAGCTGGAGCTCTTTTCAATTTCCCGCTCTATAGTTTGTCTAATATGTCGATTAATTTTTGGATCAATGACTTGACCAAAATCAATAGAGATAGTCGATCCCACAGGTGAAATTGTAGCTTTACATAGTACCTCCTGTATAACCTGAAAGGACGATTACATTCAAAGCGAACATATGGTACTTTCACGAATAACCTAACTAAAGTTTTGCAATGCCTTTGCAAGGATGTTACACCAATATAAGATGTTACAAGCACTACAATCCAACCCTGTGTAATATAACACTTTGATTGTGTTTATAGTGCCCTCACGATTTTCAGATTTATGCGTTGCAAAAGCATAACCGCTAATGTAACAGGCAAAATCAAACCATTTACAGAGCCCAGCCAAAATCAATAGAGATGCAGGTTTACCAATGAAAATTAAAAATACATGTAGAAATAAAGATAAAAGACATGATGGTCAATTTTTTTCATTTTGTTTCTACCACTTTGAACAATGTTTTTAAGGAAGGATACGGATGTATAGGCAGCACCCTACTACAGAGGTTAGAGCCGCACAGAAGAATACGATACCAAATAATTTATGTCCAATTTCACCAGCACCTAATAGGAATGCAGAGCCAGCAGGGTCTTTAGGATCTAGCACAAAGCCCATGGATACAACACCAAGAACTGCTAAGAATAATAACACGCGAACTAAAGCATCTACAGACATACCCATAATCGCTGCACGACGTACGTCTTTTCTAAATGCTCTTGACCTGTAATACCAGCATCGATAAGACGGTGACCACCGGAGAAGGTAATATAACCACCTACTGTACCACCGATGAGAGTAATCGTTGCAAGCCAAGGATAATTAGTAGGAACAAAGGCGTGAGTAGCAGCCTCAGCAACAGGTGGATTCGTGGAAAAGGCTACGTAACCGATGAGAACAAGCATAACTGTGCCCAGTACTTTTTGCCGTATTATCTAATACACCGCCCATTTTCTTAGACGTAAATAGTAAAATACCTAAAATACCGCTAATGGCCGCCCCTGTAGTCGTATCAACACCGAAATAATATTGAGACCCATGGACGCGCCCACCGATATTACCAATATTGAACGCTAGGCCCCCAAGGGAAATCAAAAATGCCACAAAATAACCTAGGCCTGGCAATACCTTTATTCGCAATATCTTGGCCCCGCATTTGGGATACGCCAATGATAGTCCACACGTTTGAGCTGTGCAATATAGAAAAATAACGGATACAACAATGGCAAATGCAAAATCTGCTTTTGTAGCTCATTTGTAAACGCCGCTGTTTGTAACATAAATCCCGGTCCAATAGAGGACGTGGCCATCAAGAATGCTGCCCCTAACAGGACAGAGAAACTAGCTTTACCTGTAATTGGTTTCATAAGAACCTCCACATAGAACTATTAATCTATACAATACTTATTTTTGCGTGATTGGAAAATTGGCAACTGTACACCAGCTTTTAGCAAAGGCCTTCACGAATATACTTTTGTGAAAGCTATCGCTTCTGGATTATCACCATGAACACAGATAGAGTCTGCCACAATATCTATGGTATTACCCGTATTGGTTACTACTTTGCCTTCTTTAACCATCATAAGAACTCGTTCAAGAGCCTCTTGAGGATCTTTGATAAAAGCACCCGGTTCAGTGCGAGGTACAAGCGTACCTTCATCAGTATAACCACGGTCCGCAAAGACCTCTTGAATCACAGGAATGCCTCTCCGCTGTGCCTCTTTAGCAATATAGCTGCCGCTCAAGACCATTGCTGCAATGTTAGGGATTTACTGCTTGTAAGCCATCTAGCACGGCATCAGCCAACGCAGGTGTTACACAGGCCGTATTATAAAAAGCACCATGTAACTTCATAGTGCTGTAATGTAACACCATAACTATCACAAAAAGGCTTGCAATGCACCTAACTGATATATCATATGGGCTTTTTGCTTCACAGGGATTTACTGCCATGGCACGGCGCCCAAAGCCCATCAAATCAGGATAGCCAGGATGAGCCCTCTACGGCTACGCCCTTCTCCTTACACATGCGCACTGTGGTATCCATAATGAGAGGATCTCCAGCATGCCAACCACAGGCGACATTAGCACTTGTAACGTGATTCAATACTTCACTATCCATGCCTAATGTGTAATTGCCAAAAGCTTTCGCCCTAAATCGCTGTTTAAAATCTATATAATGTGACATACACTCTCCTCTCCACTTCATGAAAGCTTTTTTAAATTCTATAAATTAATATCACTTTATTGACAAAAATTATACTAAATTCATATGTATATATCAAATGATATTTATCACTATCAGAAAATTATTTTATATAAACAAAAAGCACCCGATGTTTTTATCGAGTGCTTTTACAATCTAGACATTCAAATATTATTTAGCATCTTCTGTTGTTTTAGTTTCTTCTGTATTTTTTATTTTCTTCTGTAGTTTTATTGTCTTCTTCTGCTTTCACGGAATCATCTGCTACTTTTTCAGAAATAACGATGTGATCATCTTTACATCAGCAAGCAAGTGTTTTAGCATCGATGTGATCCAAGTAGAAGTCAGTTACATTATCGCGGATTTCAGATTCGATACACGACGTAATGGACGAGCGCCCATAGCTTTATCATAACCTTGTTCCATCAACAAAGCCTTTAGCTTCATCAGTTACATCTAAAGTAATACCTTTCTTTAGCTAATGTTTTGTTAACTTGAGCCAACATTAGATCTACGATTTTTTTCAAATCGTCTTTGCTTAAGTGGTTGAATTCAATAACACCGTTGAAACGGTTCAAGAATTCTGGACGGAAGAATGGAGCAATGCGGTCCATTACATCGACTTTGTTTTTCATCGTCATTATCTTGACCATAGCCAAAGCCTGCATTAGATGTAGCAATGATAACAGTATTTTTGAAGTTTACTGTGTTACCTTGACCATCTGTTAAGCGACCATCATCCAATACTTGAAGAAGCAATGTAATAACTTGAGGATCTGCTTTTTCGATTTCGTCGAACAATACGATGGAGTAAGGATTACGACGAACACGTTCAGTCAATGTGTTGGAGTTATCTTCGTAACCAACATAACCAGCTGTAGCACCAATCAATTTGGAAACTGCTGTGCGATCACTGTATTCGGACATATCCAAGCGGATGATAGCATCTTTGTTACCGAACATATCAAGTGCTAATTGTTTAGCCAATTCTGTTTTACCAACACCAGTAGGACCTACGAATAAGAAGCTACCGATTGGACGGTTACCTTCGTCAAAGCCTGCACGGTTACGACGGATAGCTTTAGATACAGCCTCAACAGCTTTATCTTGACCGATTACATGAGCTTGTAAACGAGATTTCATGTCTTTCAAGCGTTCAATATCGGATGCACCCATTTGAGATACAGGGATACCAGTCATTCTTTCAACGGCTTCCGCTACATCATTAACCTTAGCCACTACCTTTTTGGTTTATCAGTGTGGTTGTCGATTTCTTCTTGTAAATTTTTGAATACGCATCTTTTCGTTAATAGCGGATTCGTAATCTTCTTTTTGAGCATATTCCTCTTGTTTTTGCTTTTGCATCTGCAATATCTGCTTCTAATGTTTTAATATCAGTTACAGGATGTTGGGAAGCCAAGTGAGCTGCTGTTACATCGATCAAGTCGATAGCTTTATCTGGTAAGCTACGTTGAGGAATGTATTGTACGGAATAATCTACAGCTGCTTTCAACACAGCATCTGGCAATTCAATGTTATGATGCGCTTCGTATAATGGACGAATGCCTTGTAAAATTTTGAAAAGTATCTTCTGCAGATGGTGCATTTACCTTTAACTTCATTGAAACGACGAGCAAGAGCTGCGTTTTTCATGATTGTGTTACAGTATTCATCTTGTGTTGTAGCACCGATAACAGTCATTTCACCACGGGACAAAAGCAGGTTTTCAAGATATCTGCTAAACCTTTAGAACCTTGACCATCACCTGTGGAACCAGCACCCAAGATTTGGTGGATTTCGTCGAAGAACAAGATGATATTACCAGCAGCCTTAACCTCTTTGATAAGGTTTTTGGATATTTTCTTCGAAGGAACCACGATATTGAGTACCAGCTTCCAAACCGGAAATATCGATGGAAATGATTTCTTTATTTTTAATAGCTGCTGGAACATCGCCATTTGACGATAGCTTGTGCTAAGCCTTCTACGACAGCTGTTTTACCAACACCAGCATCACCTACGAGTACTAGGATTGTTTTTTGTACGACGTGCTAAGATTTCTGCTGTTTCTTGGATTTCTTTATTACGACCAATAACAGGATCGAGTTTACCATCACGAGCTTGTCTGAGTTAAGTTTGTACCTAACTAGCAAGGATACCATCTTGTTTCATTTTACCTTGTTGTGCAGCTTGAGCAGCTTGCATTTCTTCATTAGAAGGTAAACGACCAGTTTGACGATAGAAAGCAAACTCTTCTGGAGTCACTTCACGACCATTAATTTTATAACGACGGTTTCTGTGAATAACCACCCATATTACCCATCAATTGATTAAACAAATCATTCATGCTAGCAAATTCATTACCAAAGTTGTTGAAAGTTGTTGTTCATATAAATTACCCTCACTTTTTTTACTACAAGTATATCTATTTGACCTTTTATGTCTATCTAATTTCTTCTTTATTTCTAGGTTTCTTTAAACCTTATGTCATTATAATAAATCTTATTAAGTCAAAAAGTCAATAGGTCAAATTAAATATTTTTGACTTTTTGACTTTTTATTTTGACTAATTTGATTTATATGACAAGAGTATAGATAAATACTGAATTTATAGCGGGTAAATACTTTTGAACTTTTTGAATTATTTATAGAAATAAAAAGACCATTCGATGAATGGTCTTTTTATTAATATATACTTTTGATTTTTATAGTCTGATCTAAATCCATCTCTAAGGACAGCATAGCGTAATAAATTTCTTATAAAGGATTGTACATTAGGTCGTTCACTCTAACAAACGAGAGTTATTTAAACGACCAAGATATATTTCATCATTATGGACAAGCTCAGGCGCACGGTCCTTAATATATGCACTAACATCTGTCTTTTGGCTGCGCCCCTTTACCACTTGTTAAAGAACCGTTATGTGTAATATCTACTATATTAGTAAAGCGGATTATATCGACAGCACCTATCTAAAGTTTAATTGAAGAGAATGATGTCTCAGCTTCTTTGATTTGTTATAGATACATTTAGTTGTGAGTACCAGTACGATTTCCCCCAATGCGGATCATTTTTCTGTATGTATAGCCACATATACTGATACCTAGAACTTGGTCTCTATCATGTGATCTTTTGCTATAAACAAGTGAGACAAAGTCTGATAGTTACCCTCCACTATTACCAAAGTGTGGCATACTTACATAGCAATCTTCTGGAAACGCCTATTTTTCTAAAACTCCTGCTTTTAATATCTCTTTATAACAATTAGATTGATTAAATTAAAGAGCAACACCTTTTATATATTTGAGAGTATATTCACTAATATCACAGTTTTCAGCAAATGCTTCTGAAACTCATCAGACATAAGTTCTTCATATTTATATGGCACAAAGGGTTCTGGCTCGACAAAAGAAACTTCTTTCCTTAACAGCTCCTCCAATAAAGGAATATCCTTAACTTCATGATATGCCCCATCATTATAATAATATATAATGGCCTCTATACCATTAACCAGCATAATATAATCAGCATTAAGTATTTCTCTATAGCCGCAGCCTGATTAAACACTTCATCACCCTAGCACGTTAATATGAGGCGCCTTACATTCTATAATCATTAGTACATCTGTGCACTCATCATCACGATAGATTACAATATCAGCTCTTCCACGTGCACCTTTTTTAGTATGTGCCATTGACTCTTCTACAAAAATCCGATTAATAGGTATCCCTAACTCCTGTTGCAAGAATACAATTGTTTTTTGGCGAACACACTCCTCCGGTGTCGCAGCTAACAAAAAACAACGTATAGGATCATATATACAATCTCCATCTCGTTGAAATTTTTCAAGTTCTATCTTATCAAAAATCTCTTCTACATATTTCATAATAGATTATCTCCTAATGTTATTAGTCCATCTAACAATTAAGCCCTATAGAGATTACTTCCTTTTATATTTTGCACGCACTTCATCACGAAGTATTCCATATCGAAGTAAGTTTTTTATAAAATTTTGTACGTCCGAATGCTCCCCATTCTAACAACCTAGAATTATCTATACAGCCAAGATATACTTATTTTCTCTAATTAAATCTGGTGCTTTATCCTTTACATAATCTATAACAACTTGACGTTTCTATGATCCACCTCTACCAAATGATAGTGCTCCATTATGTGTAACAGTTACCATATTGGTAACGGGATTATACTCACAAAATTTATCCAAATCTAATTGTAAAGAGTGATGTCTATTTTTCTTGTTCGTAATTGATACATTTAACTGTGTATTATAATAACCAATCATACTAAGACCCCAAATTAAGTCTCTATTCTTATTGTCTTTAGCAATAAACAAACGGGTCAACTCTTGATAGTTATAACCTAGCACTATCTTCCAAACCTAGTTCTTTTTACACCAAAATCCTCTGACACACCTATCCCAATTAAATCATCACGATCAATAGCAGTTTTTAGTAAAATTAAATTTAAGAAATTAAGCGCAAATAATTTTATTTCATGATATGTAGAATCACCCTAAATAATTTTTCTTTTTGGAATGCACGTTGAAGGTCCTTTGACAAAATATCATGATAATCTATATGATTTTATCAGCAACGCTTGAGCATACTCTACTTTATCACTTAAAAGCTCCCTATAAGAAGGAATACCTTCAATTTCTATAGCAAGTCCAGAATTATATTTGTACATATATAATTTGATGCCCATTAATCAACATATAATAATCAGCATCAAGAATTTTAAGATATCCTTCTGCCTGCTCACGTACTATATAACAAGATACGTCCACCTCAGGAGCCTTACATTCAATTACTAAAGTGCATCTTTTTCTTATCATCCCTGTAAACAACTATATCTGCTCTTCCCGTTTTTCCTCTTTTTCACATGAGCCATAGATTCTTCAACACTAATTCTTTCAATAGGCACACCTAAATTTCGTCTGTAAAACAGAATTGTTTTGTCTTACTTCCTCCTCTGGTGTACTGAGCAAAAATATTGCGTACAGGATCAGCATAAGCCCTTCCTCCAGATTTATATTTTTGCAACTTTATATCTTTAAAAATCTTCTTTATATTTATCACAACACGTCCCTAACACGCACTGAATTACTTTTCATCTATTTTTTCATTTTCACTATTATAACACATATAATTTTTACTGTCTTTAGACCAATGTATATAGCAAAAAGCGGATAGCTCAATACGAGCTATCCGCTTATTTCTTTGGTGATCCAGGAGGGATTCGAACCCCGACCCACGGCTTAGAAGGCCGTTGCTCTATCCAA
>BNJU01002726.1_pt1 | contig 36064 bp, 53 predicted proteins | sample 8539281 | NCBI WGS metagenome assembly BNJU01 (sample SAMD00202456, study PRJDB9452) | human saliva metagenome | isolation source: human saliva | place: Japan
TATCTGAAATATGGACTTGAAAAACCTCAAGAAGAATTCACGGCAACATGACTTTTCCTGTTTTAATTTACCTGTACGACTTCAATTACCTTTTACTGAGATGAAAAATCCCACGAACTCGATAATATTCGTGGTCCTAGTGAAGGTTTGATGTAAGCCCGCCATAGCGGGTTACCGGTCAAGCTAGATTACGATACTGAGCATTACGCGATTACGACGTAAAGTTTTACTGAATCGATACTGTCTGCGTGCAGCCCGGCTCAGTGAAGCGCCTAGCCAAGTTCACAGAAAGCTTTCGCGTTAGTTTACCGATGTGCACATACATACAGTTTCCTCGAACTGCATTGACACTGAGTACAAATTGATTTCATTTGTAAAACTCGATAGTGAGTGCAAAGCGATTGGCAGTTCAGCTTTCCTTACACTGTTACGACAGCAAAGTCCACGATCGATAATATTCGTAGATCCTAGTGAAGCGTTTTAGATTGTTGAGCGCATAAGCGAAAGATACCAGTCAAATGACAGCAACTTTATGTTACGTCATTTGTAAACGATTTACATCTTCTCTTCCAACTCAACATCTGGATACGTGTCCGCCAAACCCAGCTGAGCGCGTCATTTCAGGATAGACTGGTTGGTCGAGCGGCCTTAGCCAAGATATTGCGGCTTGATGACATCCGTTCATCCAAGTCCTCAGGTTTGATCCAACGAACGGTCTTTTTTACCCATTGGGCTCATGACCACTTCTGCATTGTACTCGCCTTCCATGCGGTGCTTAAAGACTTCAAACTGGAGTTGTCCGACAGCGCCTCAGCATGTACTCGCCTGTTTGGTAATTTCTTTGTAAAGCTGGATGGCTTTCTCTTGTACCAACTGCTCAATCCCCTTGTGGAAGGATTTTTGTTTCATGACGTTCTTGCAGAAACTTTCATGAAAATCTCAGAGCAAAGGTTGGCAATGGTTCAAATTCAAACTTGTTTTCTCCAACAGTTAGCGTATCCCCAACTTGATAAGTACCAGTATCATAAACTCCCGATAATATCACCTGCCACGGCATTGGTCACATTCTCACGACTTTCTGCATAAATTGAGTGACATCTAGACAGTTTAGCTCCTTTACCAGCATCGAGGCAGATTGACACTCATTCCACGCTCAAATTCACCCGATACGATACGAACAAAGGCAATACGGTCACGGTGACGAGGGTCCATGTTGGCTTGGATTTTAAAGACGAATCCTGAGAAATCCTTGTCGTAAGGATCGACGATTTCGCTGATCTGTTTTCTTGTGTCCATGTGGTTCTGGAGCAAACTTTAAGGAAGGTCTCAAGGAAGGTCTGCACCCAAAGTTAGTCAGGGCTGAACCGAAGAAGACCGGAGTCAGTTCTCCTGCAAGAATAGCTTCTTCCGAAAACTCATTTCCTGCTTCATTCAAAAGCTCAATATCATCCTTGACTTGCTCATAAAATGGGTTACTTCCAAAGAGTTTGTCCCCTTCTTCCAGACTGGCAAAACGTTCATCCCCTTTATAAAAGTTCCAAGCGTTGATTATAAAGGTCATACAAGTCCCTCAAAGGCTTTCCCCATCCCGATTGGCAGTTCATCGGGTAGCTAGCAATACCTAGGACTTCTTCTAGCTCTTGCAAGAGGTCCAGTGGCTCACGTCCATCACGGTCTAGCTTGTTCATAAAGGTAAAGACGGGAATTCCACGGTGCTTCACAACCTCAAACAATTTCTTGGTTTGAGCCTCAATACCCTTGGCAGAGTCCACGACCATGACCGCAGCATCTACCGCCATCAAGGTACGATAGGTATCTTCTGAGAAGTCCTCGTGCCCTGGTGTGTCTAGAATATTGACCCGCTTGCCGTCGTAATCAAACTGCATAACAGATGAGGTTACCGAAATCCACGTTGTTTCTCGATATCCATCCAGTCAGACTTGGCAAAAATTTCCTGTTTTTTACCTTTTACAGTACCAGCCTCACGAATTTCTGCCCCAAAGTAGAGTAACTGCTCAGTAATGGTTGTTTTCCATGCGTCCGGTGGGAAATAATGGCAAAGGTGCGTCGTTTCTTAATTTCTTCTTGAATAGTCATAAGTTCTCTTTCTTTGATTCTCTATTTTTGGTTGTTTCAGTAGCTAAGAATGATTTTTACATTGGATTTTACCATTCCTTTCAACTCTCCATTATATCGGATTTTGGGGAGTTTTTCAATGCCCATCCGATGAAAAAGGTAGCTAGAGCACAGATTTCACCTGATTTCTTTTCCCACCGTTTTTTGAACAAGATATCAAAGAGAAGCAAAGCTAGAGAAAGAATAACCGACACAAGGAGGTACTTTTAGCCATAGAGGAGCATTCGAGATAAATGGTGTATCCCTTTAAGAGGCCATAATTTCCACCAGTCACCTGATTAACCCCAACTAGAAAGAGATTGAGAACGAAAGTATAGACTACGATCACATGCTTCGTAAGTAAGCTCTTGTCATAGTGATTCATCAAGTAAACCAAGGAATTCACCAAAAGGGCATAGTGCCCAATCAAAAATGAAAAACTGGTGATGTGGGGGAAATCATAGGGGTCAAAAACGGGGTAAACCAAGGCAAAGACCGCTCCACTTGCTCCTAAGAGGGCAAAATATTGCTTGCTCCGCCATTTATCTGGTAAGAAAACTACCGCAAACATGGCTAAACGGCAATGATAAAAAGGGAGACTGTTTGAAAATGGAATCTCAAAACCAACATACCAGCTATATAGGGCTAGTAACTGGAGGATCTGAACTCCCTTAAACAAGTAGACAAATTTTTGATTTTTGTGATAAGCAAGTGTCCATAAATACAAAGCACTAAAAGAAGCATCATAATCCCATACCAAAAAGCGGAATGGGAGGAGGAACGGTTTGGAATCTTGTAAAAATTATGTAGCATATTTTCTATCCTAACTCATCTTTCGGGGAATTCTTCCTACATTAATCTCTAGTCTCACTCAATTTTTCTTTTTAGTTTAACTATTATAGTGAATTAAAAAGCGATTTTTCAATTTCTACTTCTTTTTCACTTCCACCATCCCTTATTTATAGGAAAAATATGGTAAAATAGAACAGACTAAAAATCATCATTTCACGAAAGGATGCAAGATGAAAATTACGCAAGAAGAGGTAACACACGTTGCCAATCTTTCAAAATTAAGATTCTCTGAAGAAGAAACTGCTGCCTTTGCGACAACCTTGTCTAAAATTGTTGATATGGTTGAGTTGCTGGGCGAAGTCGACACAACTGGTGTCGCACCTACTACGACCATGGCTGATCGCAAGACCGTACTCCGCCCTGATGTGGCCGAAGAAGGAACAGACCGTGACCGCTTGTTTAAAAACGTACCTGAAAAAGAAAACTACTATATCAAGGTGCCAGCTATCCTAGATGATGGAGGAGATGCCTAATGACTTTTAATAACAAAACGATTGAAGACTTGCACAACCTCCTTGTCTCTAAGGAAATTTCAGCAACTGAATTGACCCAAGCCACGCTTGAAGATATCAAGTCTCGCGAGACAGCTATCAACGCTTTTGTCACCATTGCTGAAGAGCAAGCTCTTGCTCAGCCAAAGCTATTGATGAAGTTGGAATTGACGCTGATAATCTTCTTTCAGGAATTCCGCTGGCTGTTAGGATAATATCTCTACAGACGGTATCCTCACAACTGCTGCCTCAAAAATGCTTTACAACCATGAGCCAATCTTTGATGCGACAGCCGTTGCCAATGCAAAATCTAAGGCATGATCGTTGTTGGGAAAAACCAATATGACGAGTTTGCATGGGTGGTTCTGGCGAAACATCATACTATGGACCAACCAAAAATGCTTGGGACCAAAAACAAGGTTCCTGGTGGTTCATCAAGTGGTTCTGCGGCAGCTGTAGCTTCTGGGCAAGTTCGCTTGTCACTTGGTTCTGATACTGGGTGGTTCCATCCGCCAACCCAGCTGCCTTCAACTGGGATCTGTTGGTCTCAAAACCAACCTACGGGAACAGTTTTCACGTTTCGGTCCTCATTGCCTTTGGTAGCTCCTCAGACCAAATCGGACCTTTGCTCCTACTGTTAAAGGAGAATGCCCCTTGATCAATGCGATTGCCAGCGAAGATACTAAAGACTCTACTTCTGCTCCTGTCCGCACTCGCCGACTTTACTTCAAAAAATCGGCCAAGACATCAAGGGCATGAAAATTGCTTTTGCCTAAGGAATACCTTTGTGAAGGGATTGCCCCAGAGGTTAAGGAAACTATCCTGAACGCTGCTAAACACTTTTGAAAAACTAGGTGCTATCGTCGAAGAAGTCAGCCTTCCTCACTCTAAATACGGTGTTGCTGTTTACTACATTATCGCTTCATCTGAAGCTTCCTCAAACTGCTAAACGCTTGACGGTATCCGTTACGGCTACCGCGCAGAGGATGCGACTAATCTTGATGAAATTCCATGTAAACAGCCGTAGCCAAGGTTTTCGGTGAAGAAGTAAAACGCCGTATCATGCTTGGAACTTTCAGTCTTCGTCAGGTTACTACGATGCCTACTATAAGAAAGCTGGTCAGGTCCGTACCTCATCATCCAAGATTTCGAAAACGTCTTTTGCGGATTATGACTTGATTTTGGGACCAACTGCTCCAAGTATTGCTTATGACTTGGATTCTCTCAACCATGATCCAGTTGCCATGTACTTGGCTGACCTTTTGACAATCCCAGTCAACTTGGCTGGTCTCCCAGGAATTTCGATTCCTGCTGGATTCTCTCAAGGTCTACCTGTCGGTCTCCAATTGATCGGTCCCTAAGTACTCTGAGGAAACCATTTACCAGCTGCTGCTGCTTTTGAAGCGACAACAGACTACCACAAACAACAACCCGTGATTTTTGGAGGTGACAACTAATGAACTTTTGAAACAGTCATTGACTTGAAGTCCACGTAGAGCTCAACACCAATTCAAAAATCTTCTCACCTACTTCTGCCCACTTTGGAAATGACCAAAATGCCAACACTAACGTGATTGACTGGTCTTTCCCAGGCGTACTCCCAGTCCTCAATAAAGGTGTTGTCGATGCTGGTATCAGGCAGCTCTTTGCCCTCAACATGGACATCCATAAGAAGATGCACTTCGACCGCAAGAACTATTTCACCCTGATAATCCAAAAAGCCCACCAAATTTCTCAGTTTGATGAACCCAATCGGCTACAATGGTTGGATTGAAGTGGAACTAGAAGACGGTACGACCAAGAAAATCGGTATCGAACGCGCCCACCCTAGGAAGGAAGATGCTGGTAAAAAACACCCACGGTACAGATGGCTACCTATGTTGACCTCATCGCCAAGGGTGCCTTTGATTGAGATTGTATCTGAAGCCGACATGCGTTCGCCAGAAGAAGCCTATGCTTATCTTACTGCCCTCGCGTAAAGTCATCCAGTACGCTGGCATTTCAGACGTTAAGATGGAAGAAGGGTTCTGCGCGTGGGATGCCAACATCTCTTCGTCCTTATGGTCAAGAGAAAATTGGTACCAAGACTGAGTTGAAAACCTCAACCTTCTCAAAATGTCTGCAGGTCTTGAATACGAAGTCCAACGTCAAGCCGAAATCCTTCGCTCAGGTGGTCAAATTCGCCAAGAAACCGCCGTTACGATGAAGCTAACAAAGCAACCATTCTCATGCGTGTCAAGGAAGGGGCTGCAGACTACCGCTACTTCCCAGAACCAGACCTCCCACTCTTTGAAATCTCAGACGAGTGGATTGAGGAAATGCGAACAGAATTGCCAGAGTTTCCAAAAGAACGCCGCGCGCTACGTATCCCAACTTGGCTTGTCAGACTACTGACGCTAGCCAGTTAACTGCAAACAAAGTCACTTCTGATTTCTTTGAAAAAGCTATTGCCCTCGGTGGCGATGCCAAACAAGTCTCTAACTGGCTCCAAGGCGAAGTCGCTCAGTTCTTGAACGCCGAAGGCAAAACACTAGAACAAATCGAATTGACACAGAAAAACTTGGTAGAAATGATTGCCATCATCGAAGACGGCACTCATTTCTTCTAAGATTGCCAAAGAAAGTCTTTGTCCACCTGGCTAAAATGGCGGTGGGGCGCGTGACTACGTCGAAAAAGCAGGTATGGTCCAAATCTCAGATCCAGATATATTGATTCCAATCATCCACCAAGTCTTTGCAGATAACGAAGCTGCAGTTGCCGACTTCAAGTCAGGCAAACGCAAACGCAGACAAGGCCTTCACAGGATTCCTATGAAGGCAACCAAAGGCCAAGCCAACCCACAAGTTGCCCTTAAACTACTCGCCCAGAATTGAGTGAGTTGAAAGAAATCTAGACAGAACAAAAACCAGCCCTAAGGTTGGTTTTTCTCTCTACAACTCCCAATAACTATTTTGACTTTTATTTCCAGAGTATTTTATGGTAAAAATGAAGAGTAATAATATTTATTAAAGAGGTAAAAACATGATTGAAGCAAGTAAATTAAAAAGCTGGTATGACCTTTGAAACAGCTGACGGAAAATTGATCCGCGTTTTGGAAGCTAGCCACCACAAACCGAGGTAAAGGAAACACAATCATGCGTATGAAATTGCGTGATGTCCGTACTGGTTCTAGATTTGATACAAAGCTATCGTCCAGAGGAGAAATTTGAACAAGCCATCATCGAGACTGTCCCAGCTCAATACTTGTGCAAAATGGATGACACAGCATACTTCATGAATACAGAAACTCACGACCAATACGAAATCCCTGTAGTCAATGTTGGAAAACGAATTGCTCACATCCTGAAAACTCAGAAGTGAAGATCCAATTCTACGGAACTGAAGTGATTGGTGTTACCGTTCCTACTACTGTTGAATTGACAGTTGCAGAAACTCAACCATCTATCAAAGGTGCTACTAGTTACAGGTTCTGGTAAACCAGCAACTATGGAAACTGTCTCTTGTCGTAAACGTGCCAGACTTCATCGAAGCAGGACAAAAACTCGTTATCAACACTGCAGAAGCGAACTTACGTTTCTCAGTCTAATCTCTAGAAAAGAGGTCATTCTATGGGAATTGAAGAACAACTTGGCGAAATCGTTATCGCCCCACGTGTACTTGAAAAAGTATCATTGCTATGCTACAGCAAAAAGTAGAGGTGTTCACTCTTTTTCAAACAAATCAGTATCTGATACTCTTTTCAAAAACTTTTCACTCGGTCGCGGTGTTTATCTTAAAAACGTGGACGAAGAACTCACAGCTGATATTTACCTCACCTTGAGTACGGAGTAAAAGTTCCTAAGGTAGCTGTTGCTATCCAAAAAGCTGTCAAAGATGCAGTCCGCAATATGGCTGATGTAGAACTCGCTGCTATCAATATCCACGTTGCAGGTATCGTTCCAGATAAAACACCAAAACCAGACTTGAAAGACTTGTTTGATGAGGATTTCCTCAATGACTAGTCCACTATTAGAATCTAGACGTGAGCTCCGTAAATGCGCTTTTCAAGCTCTCATGAGTCCTTGAGTTCGGTACAGATGTCGAAACTGCTTGTCGTTTCGCCTACACCACGATCGTGAAGATATGGATGTGCAACTTCCAGCCTTTTGACAGAGCTAGTTTCTGGTGTTCAGGCTAGGAAGAACTAGACAAGCAAATCACACAGCATTTAAAAGCAGGTTGGACCATTGAACGCTTAACGCTGGTGGAAAGAAACCTCCTTCGCTTGGGAGTCTTTGAAATCACTTCATTTGACACCCCTCAGCTAGTTGCTGTTAATGAAGCTATCGAGCTTGCAAAGAACTTCTCAGATCAAAAGTCTGCCCGTTTTATCAATGGACTGCTCAGCCAGTTTGTAACAGAAGAACAGTAAATAGAAAAAGTGTTTGACAAATATCAAACACTCTTTGCCTCCACTATCAAAAATGATAATAGATATAATATTACAAGTTTAATATTCATTTTTAAAAATATAATAAAAAGCGTTATAATTAACCTAAATATCTCTATAGGGTATATTTGTTATAGATCCTTTTTCTTCTAACTTTCGATAAAAGTTTTTATTCTCTTAGTGTCGAGCTTCCAGTACATCTCTCTATACGACTCTTATAAAGTTGATGATAGTTATCTAAATTGTTTCTCTATCTCAAAGTATATGGTTTGAATTTCTGCAAAACTACTGTCTCTACATGCATAGGAAAGCGCCTCTAGGAGATGATTCGTCTCCTACTAAACTTGTGGAAATCATCATCCAAAATCCATCTCCAAACGCTCTAAGTCTCGTAATTTACGATTGTAGCTCATCCTCTAATTTCTGGAAGTTCCTTTTTATCCATGACCAGTTTTCTCTCTAGCTTTTGATCGGACTCTGTAAAGTAGGGTTTGCAAGTGTCTGTGTCAAGTAAGTTTCTGCGGCATCTGCAGCTTTCCTCAAATCCACCCATAATATTGTTCACATAGGTCTTAAGGCGTAGTCTTGCATATCTGTGGCTGCTTCTTGCAACTGTTTAGCTAACTCCACTCCTTAGCGCGATTGACAACTTTTGCAGTTACCAAGGCCTCTGACTTGGCGTTCTTGTTCTTCATTCTTTCTTTGAAGCCTCTGTCGAGTTGCTCTCTTGTAATTAAAGTCATCCTCATCCGTTGGGACTAACATTTTTCCCTCCATGTTTTGCTTTTACATCCGCTAACAGATTATTAAAATCTTCAGCACTATCTGTATCTATGGTCTCAAAGAGCGCCAGCTTTCAACCAAGCTTTCCCCAGTTGCTCGATTTGTGTCTAGGAAGGATGTTGCTGTTGTCTTCGTGTCACTGCTTAAACGCCTTCATCCCAAAAAGCTTGTTGTATCAAAACCAGAAAGTAGATTTGTAACTTTAGACTGACAAATATCCAACCATGTCAAAAGGCTGATCTGTCTTGTTTCTTTTATCATGTTTTGAATATCTTCTCAGCATCTGAAAAGTGGTTTTACTAGATTTAACTTTGTCTTCCATGTCAAAATTTGCCAACTGGGCTGCTGTCTCGAAGCAACTGAGCTCGAACCAAGATTCTTTGATTTCCTGAAAGATTGCCGCTCTCAGTTGTTCCTGATAACGAGGAATAGCTTCTCTATCCCATTTTATCGATTCTTTACGAGCTTCTTGACAATTTTGCTATTTCAGTTGTAAAATTCTCGTAAACTGAATAACGCTGTTTTATTTTAAACTCACCTCTCATAATGGAATTTTAAAACATTTGAGGCTAGATTTTCATCGACTCCTCAAAGCCCGGAGGAATCCAAGGTTGTCGCTATCAGTCGAGCCAGCTTTTTCACCTGCTCTGAGCACTTTGGTGAAAATCCTTCGAAGCAGTCAATAAATTTCCCTTTTCCATCCGATTGGAAAAACACCAAAGTCATGGGAACTTTCCGGATCAGTAATCTGGGTATAATGAAGGGAACAAGGACATTGACTTTACCGACGAGGGTTTCTTAAGTGGTTCATCGAGTCCCAGGTACTTAGTGATGGTATGCTCACGATTGAGCATACCCACGACATCAAAAGGATTGACATAGTACTCGATTTTTCGCTAATCTTTTTGATTTTCTCATCACTGAGTCCCATTTTCTTTAAACTCTTTGTCGTGTCTGGACCGTCAAAGAGGACGACTTTTGCTGATTTTCTCAAGCTCCTCATCGCTAAGGCCCGCTACTCCCTTGCGCAGAGACAATGGTTCCTAGGGAGTGACCCTGTGATGTCCATCGATAGCAGCGGAGCTTTTTCTCGCATCTCTGCGATTTTTCGTTTTCATTCCTACTGTCGCTAACTTGGCTTGCGGTGTATGGATATGATTGAGAGCGAACTTAGCGTCGTTGTCAATCCAGTCGTTCCAATTTTCTTTTACTGATGGCATCACTTCCGCGGATAGCCATATAGGTTTTCGTGGTATCATTAGTCAAGGTTGGCGTATCCGTTAAGTAGTAGGCACTGAAACCAGCTTCATCATCAGTTAAGAGTCCTTTTGATAACGTTTTGTGATGAATATCCTGCCTCATCCCATTCGCATCAGGAACTGGTATCGATGTGATTTTATAAGTATCTCGCAACTCAGGATCTGGCTGCCGTAGACCTTACCATTATGAGGAAGGTTCTTACCTCCGGGTGTGATTTCACCGTCAAAAACTATATCTTCAGAAAAGTTAAAATCTTGAAAGTTTTTGAATTATTTAAAGGCGGAAAAATTATTAGGGGCGATTAGCATATGCCGACTGCGCCAAATCTGCATAAAAATTATCAAAATTTTAAGTTGCTATTACTCTATATAAACCATCCACCATCTCGTAAAATTCTTATGGGTTGCATTTCAGAAATCCTCTCAAGGTTAGGCAAGGAATACATGTTATTATCAAAGGAAATCCAAAGAGTAAAACTGCTTTCCTTTATATTGTTTATACGCCCTTTAAATGTTAGCATATAACCGCCTCCTTGAGGAGTTCCATTTCTATTCTGACCAACTTCCATACTATCCCAATCAAACTGGACACTTTCGACTTTAGGATTTCTAGACTTTATGAAGTTCGTCATCTCCTCTTCATGTTCCTTTAAATAAGCTATCTGCTTTAGCCCGTGGGCTCAGAGTTATTCCTCCAAATAGATTTTGTTTCCTGTGCCATCCATGCGCCTCCTCCAAATACTCAAAAGACTATAACTAGCCAAACCAAAGTACGTCTTTTTCATCTTTTTCCTCCTATATAGCGGAATCTAAGTATATTATATCATGAATGTATACTTTTAACAAGTATTCTAAGTTAGTAGAGAATGAGTAATATTAAATTTGATTAAAAATTATCAAATTTTTAAATTACTGCTAGTCAAAAATCCTTCCTCCCATTCGTAAATAATTGGCTAAAAGCCATTGAATTAGGAATAATTTTGTCATTCTCAATATCAAAAGTAACATTCCAAGAGGAGGACTCAATATGATTAAAACCACCATATACATTTACAATTTCTCCGCCTCCTTGAGGGGTCCCATTCCAACTTTTTCCCATTTAGTTTCATCCCAAGCAATCTGAACAGATTCAATCTTTGAATTTTTAGACTTTACAAATTTTACAATTTCTTTTTCATGCTCTTTTGAGATATACCAACTGCTTGGCTCAGGACTAGAAATACTCCTCCAAATAGATTTGTTTCCTATGCCATCCATGCCTCCTCCAAACACTACAAGTGCTAAAACTAGATAAAGACAAGGTACGTTTTTCATCTCTTTCCTCCTATATAGTGGAATCTATGTATATTATATCATGAATGTATACTTTTTGGCAAGTATTCGGAAAATCAGTGGGGAATAAGAGAATGTTAATTTTGAGTAAAATTATCAAAATTTTTAAGTTGCTATTAATCAAAAATCTTCCTCCTACTCGCAATGGACCTCCTTGCATCATAGTATCAAAAACAACTCGTCCATCTTCAATTTCAAAAAAATTACTTGCCAAGTTGAGCCCTCTATATTATTAAAACCTCCTCCAACTATTACAACATTCCTCCTCCTTTTGAGTTCCATTTCCAACTTTTTTCCCACATTGTTTCATCCCAATCAATCTGAACAGATTCTACTTTTATGATCTAAAGATTTTTACAAACTCCTTAATATCCTCTTCATGCTCCTTTGAGATAAGCTAACTGCTTGGCTAGTGAGCTAGGTTATCCCTCCAAATAGATTTATTTCGTGCCATCCATGCACCTCCTCCAAATACTACAAGTACTAAAACTAGCCAAAGTAAGGTACGTTTTCATCTCTTTCCTCCCTATAGCGGAATCTAAGTATATTATATCATGAATGTATACTTTTGGCAAGTATTCGAAAGTCAGTGGGGAATGAGTGCTGTTAAATTTGAGTAAAAATTATCAAGGTTTTTAAATTGCTATTGCTCAAATGGTTTCCTCAATGCCCTAGGCCGTTAACTAATGTCATCGAAGCTAAATCAACTTTTCCATCATCTAAAATTATCATTACATGCCAACCAGAATTATCAATGTTATTAAACGTTCCATAAACATCAATAATATCTCTCCTCCTTGAGGTGTACCATTTCCTACCTTATCCCATTGCGTCTGTCTCCAATCAATTTGAACAGATTCTATCTTTGGATTTTGAGATTTTACAAACTCCTTAATCTCCTCTTCATGCTCCTTTTTAAATAAGCCAACTGCTTTGGCTCGCGGACTAAGAAATACTCCTCCGAATAGATTTGTTTTCTGTGCCATCCATGCTCCTCCTCCAAATATTACAAGGGCTAAAACTAGCCAAAAGTAAAGTACGTTTTTTTCATCTCTTTCCTCCCTATATAGTGGAATCTAAGTTTATTATATCATGAATGTAAAAATACTTTTAGTAAGTATTCTAAGTTAGTAGAGAATGAGTAATATTAAATTTGAGTAAAAATTATCAAAGGTTTTAAGTTACTGTTAGTCATAATAATACAAACCCCGTCCCTATAAATTCTTATAGGTTGCATTTCATAAATCCCAAATTCCTTGGTGTACTATTCCTATCATTATTTAAGGAAAAACCAACCGTAAATTCTGTTTTATCATTATTATTTACCTTTCCTCTAAGTGTCAACATATAGCCTCCGCCTTGAGGGTTCCATTTCCTACCTGACCAACCTTCATACTATCCCAATCAGACTGAACACTTTCAACTTTAGGACTTACGACTTGACAAAATCAGCAATATCCTCTTCATGCTCCTTCAAATAAGCCAACTGCTTAGATCGCGGACTCAGAGTTATTCCTCCAAATAGACTTTGTCTGTGCCATCCATGCTCCTCCTCCAGTACTACAAGAGCTAAAACAAGTCAAAAGTAAAGTACGTTTTTCATTTCTATTCTCCCAAAACAAGTTATATATAGTACTAGTAATCGTCGTTTTTAATTAGCTACTCGTATAAAACCACCCACCGTCTCGTAAAATTCTTATAGGTTGCATTTCATAAATAACCAGTTCCTCAGGTACTTCATTTAAATTTCGTTTTAGAGGAATCTAGTGTGAATTCAGTATTCTTATTGATTCTACCGTTCACTGTCATCATATAACCTCCACCTTGAGAGTGCCGTTTCCTACCTGACCGACCTTTATACTATCCCAATTAAATTGAACACTTTCCACTTTAGGACTTAAAGCTTTCACAAAATCAGCCTATATCTTCTTCATGCTCCTTTAGATATGCTAACTACTTTACTCGTGGGCTTAGAAATAGATTTGTTTTCTGCGCCATCCATGCTCCTCCTCCGAATACTACAAGGGCTAAAACTAGCCAAAAGTAAGGTACGCTTTTCATCTCTTTCCTCCTAATAAGAAACTTTCTATTTCTACTATTAATACACTACTGTTAACCCGTTGTCATCATTTTACCTTATTTATTCGTTTTTCATCTAAACACTGAGTTATCAAAAAGCTAGAACAAATTATTCTAGCTTTTTAAAATTTCTTAGTATTTTTCTAAAAGCGTTGGTAACGTTCTTCGAGGAGCTGTTCCAAGGCTAAGCCTTACAAACGGTCAAGTTCTGCACGCAATTCATTTTTAACACGAGCTTGCAGTTCCTCATACTGCGAGTCCAGCTTCTGAGATTACCTTGTCACGATTCCCATTTCTAGGAGTTCGTGTGAAGTGATCTTCATCAACTCTGCCGCCTCCATAGCACGGCTCCATCCTTCAAAGGATAGAGGCAAAGCCTTCTGGACTGAGCACGGCATAGATCGAATTTTTCCAGCATCCAGACACGGTCAGCTACGGCTGGGGCTGAGGCACCACCAGATCCTCCTTCACCGATAATAATCGCGATGATTGGAACCTTGAGGTCGCTCATTTCCATCAGGTTTCGAGCGATTGCTTCACTTGTCCACGTTCCTCAGCCCCAACACCAGGATAAGCTCCCGCAGTGTTGATAAAAGGTCGCAACTGGACAGTAAACTTTTCCGCCTGTTTCATCAGGCGAAGAGCCTCGATAGCCTTCTGGATGAGGTTGCCCAAAATTTCGTTTGAGGGTTGTCATGAAGACTTTTTCCCTTTGGGATACCGACGACTGTGACTGCTTGGTCACCTAACCAGACAATTCCACCAATGACCGCACCATCGTCTCGGGAAAGAGCGGTCTCCATGCACATTCGATAAACTCGTCAAAAGATTCCATTGGCAAAATCAAGGGCTGTCAAACGACTCTGCTCGCGTGCCTCTCTGACTATTTTCGCAATATTCATCCGCGACTTCCTCCATGCAATCTTACTAATTTAGCAATTGTTTCAGGCAATTCTCTCCGTTTGACAATTGCATCAACAAATCCATGTTCAAGCAGAAATTCTGCCTTTTGAAGTCATCCGGTAAGGTCTCTCGAACTGTATTTTCGATAACGACGCTCAGCAAAAACCAACCAAACTCTGGGGTTCCGCTGGGATAATATCACCTTCCATAGCAAAAGAAGCGGTCACCCCACCTGTTGTCGGATCGGTTAAAATAGTTAGGTAAAAAAGTCCTGCCTTGGAATGACGTTGAACTGCCGCAGAAATCTTAGCCATCTGCATCAAGCTCATGATTCCTTCTTGCATACGGGCTCCACCAGAAGCTGTGAAGAGAACGACTGGCAAGTTTTCTACCGTTGCATACTCAAACAAGCGCGTGATTTTTTCACCCACAACGGTTCCCATAGAAGCCATGATAAAGTTAGAATCCGCGATCCCAAGGGCAGCTTTTTGTCCCTTTATACTAGCTGTACCAGTTAGTACCTTCATCCAAACCTGTCTTTTCACGCATAGTAGCAAGTTTTTTCTGGTAGCCAGGAAAGTTTAATGGATCTTGAGTTTCAATACCCGTAAACATCTCCACAAAGGTGTCAGAATCAATCGTCAAATCCAAGCGTTCCTGAGCTGAAATACGGAAAGTATAGCTACAATGGGGACAAATTCGTTCGCTCCCAAGATCCTTTTGATAAATGGTGTGTTTACAACCAGGACACTGGGAAAAGAGTTCATCCGGAACCTCAGGCTTGGCTTGTGGTTTCTGCCTTACGGAACAGTTAGGATTGATCCGAATATACTTATCCTTTTTACTAAATAGAGCCATAACTCCCCTTTTGGTTCTCATACTGTTTTGAAAGTCTATTCTTTTCTTGATATTTTGGCAAGAAAGTTTCCATCAGAAGAGTATCGTAGTCACCAGCGATAACTCAGCGGTCTGAAATCAGATCCAACTGGAAGTCTGCATTGGTTTGCACTCCTTCAATATCAAGTTCATAAAGTGCCCGTTGCATCTTCATAAAGACATCAAAACGATTCTCCCCATGAACGATGATTTTAGCAATCATACTATCATGAGTAAGGGAGGGATGGTATAACCTGGATAAACTGCCGAGGTCCACGCGCAAGCCAACTCCACCACTTGGTAGATAGAGATTGGTAATTTTACCTGGGCTGGGAGCAAAAGTTAAATGCTGGATTTTTCCGCATTGATCCGGCACTCGATAGCATGACCTCGTAGGACGATATCTTCTTGTTTGAAAGGTAAAGGTTGACCGGCAGCAATGCGAATCTGCTCTTTTACGATATCAACACCTGAAAACAAACTCATGACTGGGTGTTCAACTTGCACACGAGTATTCATTTTCCATGAAGTAGAAATTACCACTCGCTTCATCGAGAAGAAATTCAATCGTACCTGCATTTTCACTAGTCAACAGACTCTGCAGCTCGAACAGCCGCAGCACCAATTTCATGACGGAGGGTTTTGCCAATTGCAATGGATGGGCTTTCTTCTAAGACCTTTTTGGTTATTCCGTTGAAGTGAACAATCCCGTTCACCAAGATGGACAACATGACCCTCCTGGTCCGCAAGGATCTGAACCTCAATATGGCGAGCTGGATAAATCACACGCTCAAGATACATTGCGCCATTTTCAAAAGTGGCCTATGGCTTCACTGGATGCTGTTTCAAAGGCTGCGACCAAGTCTTCTGCCTTTTCACCTTACGAATCCCTTTTTCCACCACCACCTGCGGATGCCTTAAGCATGACTGGATAGCCAATTTTTTTCTGCAACTGCAAGCGCCTCTTCAGCCGTGTGAACTTCACCATCAGATCCTGGGATAACTGGAACCCCAGCCTTGATCTGTTTGCTCACGCGCATTGATCTTATCTCCCATGAGTGTCCATCACAGCACCAGAAGGGCCGATGAACTTAATCCCCACTTCATCACACATCGTGGCAAACTTGGAGTTTTCGCTAAGAAAACCAAAACCTGGGTGGATGGCTTCTGCTTCTGTCAAGACTGCAGCAGATAAAATAGCATTGATATTGAGATAAGACTCTGTCGCCTTACCAGGTCCGATACAGATAGCTTCATCCGCTAGGAGTGTGTGAAGAGCTTCCTTATCAGCAGTTGAATAAGCCACTACGGTCGCAATGCTAATTCACGCGCAGCTCGAATAATGCGAACCGCAATCTCACCCGGTTGGCAATCAAAATTTTTACAGAAACATGGAGAACCTCCTTGGTTTCCAATTGCAAAGGTAGAGTACCACTCGCTGCAAGCTTACCATCTACTTCAGCCTTTGCTTCAACCACAGCAATCGTACCACGACGTTTAACAAAAGTAGCCGTCATGACTAATTGGTCACCTGGTACAACTTGCTTCTTGAACTTAACCTTATCCATTCCGGCGTAAAAAGACTAGCTTCCCTTTATTTTCAGGTTTTGGACAATTCCAAGACACCCGCGGTCTGGGCCAATGCTTCCATGATAAGAACACCTGGCATAACTGGGTATTGTGGAAAATGACCATTGAAGAAAGGTTCGTTGATGGTCACATTTTTAATGGCAACAATGGTATCTTCGCTCACTTCCAAGACACGATCCACTAGGAGCATGGGGTAGCGATGGGTGAGAGCTTCTTTGATTCCTTGAATATCGATCATTTGATACGTACCAATCCTTTACCGAACTCAACCATTTCTTCATTTGAAACGAGAATTTCTGTCACCACACCATCCTTAGGTGCAGGAATCTCATTCATGACCTTCATGGCTTCGATGATCACCAAAGTCTGGCCTTTTTTAACACTGTCTCCAACTGTGACAAAGGCAGGTTTATCTGGTCCAGCAGCCAAGTAAGCCACCCCTACAAGTGGGCTCTCAACGACATCCCCCTCCGGAGCAACCGTCGTTTCAGCTGGTACTGGAACTTCTTCCACTGCACTCTCTACTGGAGTTGAAGGGGTAGAAACTACTGGACTTGCAGCTACTGCAGCTGGCACTGGAGCAACAGGCTGGTGCTTCAGAAGCCATTCTTGCTTCATTCTTACTAAACTCGCAATTCGTCCGTTCCGTTTTATAGAAAAATTCTCTCAAACTTGATTGGTCAAATTGAGCCATCAAGTCCTTGATCTCATTTAAATTCATAATTATTTATTCTCCCAACGTTTGAAAGCAAGAACCGCATTGTGTCCAACAAAACCAAAAGTGTTTGAAATAGCATAAGGGATTTCTTGCTCCAAGCCTTGTCCATAAACGACATTCGCTTCGATATAGTCTGACAACTCGCTTGTTCCAGCTGTTTTTGGCACGAAGTTATGGCGCATTGCTTCAATTGTAGCGATGGCTTCTACTGCCCCTGCAGCCCCAAGCAAGTGTCCTGTAAAGGACTTGGTTGAAGATACAGGTACTTCTTTACCAAGAACAGCTACGATCGCACCACTTTCTCCTTTTTCATTAGCAGGAGTTGAAGTTCCGTGGGCGTTGACGTAAGCTACTTGCTCTGGAGAAATTTCTGCTTCTTCCAAAGCCAGTTTAATCGCCTTAATCGCGCCTTGACCTTCTGGATGAGGTGAAGTCATATGGTAGGCATCACAGGTATTTCCATAACCGACTACTTCAGCCAAGATAGTTGCACCACGTTTTTCAGCATGTTCAAGGCTTTCAAGCACCAACATACCAGAACCTTCTCCCATCACAAAACCATTACGGTCTTTGTCAAATGGAATAGAAGCACGAGTTGGATCTTCTGTAGTTGATAGGGCAGTCAAAGCTTGGAAACCAGCAATGGCAAATGGAGTGATAGAAGCTTCTGATCCACCAACTAACATGATATCTTGGAAACCAAACTTGATAGAGCGGAAAGCATCTCCAATGGCATCGTTTGATGAGGCGCAGGCAGTATTGATTGATTTACAGATACCGTTTGCTCCGAAACGCATAGCAACATTTCCTGAAGCCATATTTGGCAAGGCTTTTGGAAGTGTCATTGGTTTAACGCGTTTTGGACCTTTTTCATGAAGACGGATAACCTGATCTTCGATTTCTTTAATTCCCCCAATACCAGAAGCCACGATGACACCAAAGCGATCTTTATCGATTGCTTCTACATCAAGATTTGCATTTGTCACCGCTTCTTGAGCTGCATACAAGGCATACAAAGAATAGTTGTCAAAACGGTTGGTATCTTTTTTGACAAAGTATTTATCAAATGGGAAATCTTGAACTTCTGCCGCATTGTGCACAGCAAATTCGCTGTGGTCAAATTTAGTGATTTCTCCAATTCCAATCTTCCCAGTTTGCAAACTGTTCCAAAATTCTTCTGGAGTATTTCCGATAGGAGAGGTCAATCCGTAACCTGTTACTACAACTCGATTTAGTTTCATCTGTCTTACCTATATCTTTCCTTATTTTTTACGTGCTAAGTCCGCCATCAACAGCGAGAACTTGTCCAGTCAAATAATCCTGTCCAGCCAGGAACACTGTAGCATCTGCGATATGTTCTGCTTGACCGAAATGTTTCATTTAGGTTTGGGCCAATGTTGCTTCCTTGACCTTATCAGACAAAACAGCAGTCATATCTGACTCGATCATCCCTGGTGCAAAGAGCATTTACGCGCATTACGATTAGCAACTTCACGTGCTACTGACTTGGTAAAACCAATCAAACCTGCTTTTAGAAGCTGCATGGTTGGCTTGTCCGATATTTCCCATCAAACCGACCACACTAGACATGTTGATAATCGCACCTTCACGTGCCTTGATCATCTGTTTCAAGACTGCTTGCGTCATGTTGAAGCACCCTGTCAAATTGATCTTAATCACTTTTTCAAAGTCTTCTTCGGTCATCTTGAGCATAAGCGTATCTTGAGTGATCCCAGCATTGTTGACTAAGACATCGACAGAACCGAGTTCTGCAATCGCTTGATCTATCATACGCTTGGCATCTGCAAAGTCTGAAACATCACCTGATATCGGTACTGCTTTGACACCGCAGTTTGAAAACTCAGCCAGCAATTCTTCTGAGTTGCTCATGACTATTCAAAACTACATTAGCGCCCTAGTTGGGCAAATTTAGAGCAATGGCAAGTCCGATACCACGACTTGAACCTGTTACAAAGACATTTTTGTTTTGTAAGTTGCATTCTATTTCTCCTATTTCCTGTTGTATTTTTGTGGGAGAAGGGATCATTAGTTTCTAACAAAGCATCCAAGCTTGCTGATCTTCAACGTTGGATAGCTAGCTGTTTTTATCGATTTTTGACAAAACCTGATAGGACCTTACCCGGACCAATTTCAATAAAGTTGGTTACCCCAGCATCCTGCATCACAGCAATACTTTCATAAAAACGAACAGGTTCTTTGACCTGACGCGTCAAAAGCTCTTTGATTCGACCTTTTTCCATAACAGCAGCTTCCGTATTGCCGATTAGTGGGCAAGTAAAATCAGAGAAACTCACTCCCTCAAGAGCCCCAGCTAGCTGTTGGCTAGCCGGCTCTAGAAGGGCTGTATGGAAAGGGCCCGACACATTTAGGGGGATCAATCGTTTGGCTCCTGCTTCCTGCAAGAGTTCAACTGCGCGGTCAACCGCAGCCACCTCACCACCGATAACGATTTGGCTTGGGGTGTTGTAGTTAGCTGGAGTCACTACTCCAACTTTAGAGGCTGTTTCATAAGCTTCCTCAATCACTTCAACTGGAGTATTAAGAACGGCAACCATCTTTCCAGAGCCTGCAGGTGCAGCCTCTTCCATATAAGCACCACGCTTAGCAACCAAGGCAACTGCATCCTCAAAGTCCAAGGCACCACTTGCTACAAGAGCAGAATATTCCCCAAGAGACAATCCTGCTACCATATCTGGCTGGTAACCCTTTTCTTTCAATAGTCGGTAAATAGCAACCGAAGTCGCTAAAATAGCTGGTTGCGTATAGCGTGTCTGGTTTAACTTGGTTTCTTCCTTATCAATCAAGTCACGAAGGTCATAACCCAAAACCTGACTGGCTTGGTCAATTGTTTCCTTGACGATAGAGCAGCGATCATAGAGATCACGCCCCATTCCTAGATACTGAGCACCTTGACCTGCAAATAGAAAGGCTGTTTTAGTCATTTCTTACAACTCCTGCCCAACGAGAGGCTTCTTCTTGAATTTTTTTGGCTGCGCCATAATATAGATCTTTTAGGATTTCTTCGACAGTTTCCTCTTTAGAAACCAAACCAGCGATCTGACCTGCCATGACAGATCCACCTTCTACATCTCCATGAACAACGGCTTTAGCAAGAGCACCAGCTCCCATTTGTTCAAAGATTTCTAAATCTGGATTTTCTTGTTTAAAGGCATCTTTTTCAGCCTGCTCAAAGTCACGTGTCAACTGGTTTTTAATGGCACGAACAGCATGTCCAAAGTGTTGAGCTGAAATAGTCGTATCAATATCACGCGCTTTTAAGATTTTTTCCTTGTATTTTGGATGGGCGTTAGATTCCTTAGCTACTACGAAACGCGTACCAACTTGAACGGCCTCAGCACCAAGCATAAAGCCTGCAGCGACACCTTCACCGTCCGCAATTCCTCCAGCTGCGATAACCGGAATTGAAACAGCTGCAGCAACTTAGCGAACCAAGGTCATGGTTGTTAATTTACCAATGTGTCCACCGGCTTCCATTCCCTCTGCAATAACTGCATCTGCACCAATTTTTTCCATGCGTTTTGCCAAAGCAACACTTGGAACAACAGGAATAACTGTAATTCCTGCATCATGGAAACGAGTCATGTATTTACTTGGGTTTCCTGCACCAGTTGTAACCACCTTGACCCCTTCTTCAATTACGAGATCAACGATGTCTTCTACAAAAGGTGACAAGAGCATGATGTTGACACCAAAAGGTTTGTCCGTAAGTGATTTGATTTTATCGATATTAGCCTTTACGACCTCTTTAGGTGCATTCCCACCACCGATGATCCCTAGACCACCAGCTTTTGATACTGCACCAGCCAAGTCACCATCCGCAACCCAGGCCATTCCTCCTTGAAAAATAGGATAATCAATGTTCAATAATTCTGTAATACGTGTTTTCATAGTGCCTCCATCATTCCTTGCTTACGTAATAGTTCGATGAGTTTATCATTTGAGTTTCAAACTATTACCTAAACAAGAGGGAGTGGGTTTTCCCTACTCCTTCTAGTAATATGTTAATTATTTTGTTTGCTCTTCAACGTAGGCAACCAAGTCACCAACTGTTTTCAAGTTATCTTCTGCTTCGATTTGGATATCGAAAGCATCTTCGATTTCAGAGATTACTTGGAACAAGTCCAATGAATCTGCATCCAAATCATCAAAAGTAGATTCAAGTGTTACTTCTGATGCGTCTTTCCCAAGTTCTTCAACGATAATTTCTTGTACTTTTTCAAATACTGCCATGATAGGACTCCTTTAAAATATAAAAATTTATAACTATGTGTTTACCACATGATTACCTAGATTGTAAGAATGAGTGTGCCCCATGTCAAACCTCCACCGAAGCCTGATAGGAGAATCGTCTGGCTACCATCTAAACGAATCATGCCATTCTCCACACACTCTGAGAGCAAAATCGGGATACTTGCTGCACTGGTATTTCCATACTCCATCATATTGGCAGGAAGCTTATCTCGGTCTACACCGATCTTCTTAGCCATCTTATCCAAAATGCGGATATTTGCCTGATGAAGCAAGAGATAATCCAATTCCGATGCTGCGATTGGACCATTTTCAATGGTTTCTTTGATCGATCTAGCAACATCTCGATTTGCAAAATCAAAAACTGCTCGTCCATCCATCTTCAAAAAAGCAGGAACTGCTTCTTGATCTGAGAAGGGCGAAGCCAGAGCCGTTTGGCCATAGGTCAAACACTCGCTCCGAGAGCCATCCGTATAGAGACTTTCCACAAGGAAGTGCCGTGTATCACTCGCTTCTAAGAGAACCCCACCTGCACCATCTCCAAAGAGAGAACAGCTGTCGAACGATCAGACCAATCAACCGCCTTAGACAAGGTCTCAGCCCCTGATAACAATCCCCTTTTTGAACTGTCCAGAACTTAAAAACTTTTCTGCAGTTGGAGAGCGAATACAAAGCCACTACATGCTGCAGTCAAATCAAGGCAGCTCTATGCGCTCCGATATTTGCCTGAACCCGAGCTGCCGTAGAAGGCATCATCGAGTCTGGAGTGATCGTCGCTACAATGATAAAATCAATCTGATCTGCTGTTAAAGCTCCTTTAGCCAGCAAACTCTTAGCAACTTCTGTCGCCAAGTCACTTGTAGACTCTGTTTTTGAGATATGTCTCTGTTTAATTCCTGTCCGACTTGAAATCCACTCATCGCTTGTATCCATAATTTGAGCCAAGTCTTGATTAGTGACCACTTGCTCTGGAACATAATGAGCAACCTGGCTTATTTTTGCAAAAAGCCATTATTTCAAATCCTCCAAAAATTGATATAGGTTAGTCAAGCCCCTGCCCATCACTTCTATTTCTTTCAGAACTCATACCATCGATAATCTTCTCGACCATGGCCTTGTGGAAACGTTTATGAAGGCGGTGAACCAAACGACCTTTCTTTTGTCAAATGCAGATGAGACCACGACTGATCCTGATCAGAACGAATGCGCTCAACATAACCTTTTTCTTTCGAGATTATTCAAGCTGGTCGTAACAGTTTCCAAGAGTTACCATCAGTTCTTTGAAACCTTACTTGGTGTTGCCTCCGGAATCTGCAATCACATCAATCGTGTGCATTTCTTTGATGGAATGTCTTTGAAACGACTACCTCGTAAGCTAACCTCCTCAATCACAAGGACATTATTAAAAAATAGATGTTAAATACTCATTCACTTGTTGGTAGTCCAAAGTATTCCTCCTTCTCAAAAACTTTTTGTATTCAAAACATTTGACACGAAAAAGTATATCAAACTTCAAAGAATTGTGCAAGTATATTTTTCCTGAAAATTTTGGTCGTCTTCTTTCAGAATGAGCTCGGACTCCTTCTTTAAAAATCTTCAGTCAAAGACAAAGATTCTTGCAGTTTCAATTCAATACAGCATAATTCTGCTAATCCTTAAATTGGCTTTCCCAAACCAACTTTTTAATGGCTGCGTATAGGAGTTTGCTGAACCTCTTCTTAATTTTTTTCAGGACTTGTTCTCTTGTCTTTTCTAGCTTATCTGCCTCGCAGACACGGTATACCACGCCCCATTCCAGTGCTTTTCCGCAGTCAAAGCTTCTCCTGTCATGGCAAGTTGCGCAGCTCGTGTTACCCCGATACTACGACTCAAAAGATGAATCCCACCAGCGTCCGGTGCCAATCCCACTCCAACAAAAGGCTTGGATAAATTTTTGCCTTATCAGTCGCCAAAACAAAAATCGACTGCCACTGCCATGGCTGCAGCACCAGCAACTGCTCCATCTACCTCCATCAAAACAGGTTTAGGGATCTGGCTTAATTTTTATAGGAGATTGTATTGACTAATTCTGCAATCTTATTCAAAGATGGGATATCATCTTCATCCACTGCACGTTTCATCTCAACCAGATCTCCCCCAACTGAAAAGACCTTCCCATTAGCATTAATCAAGATGAACTGCACAGCTTGATCCTGATCTGCTAGGGTCAAAGCTTCTAAAATTTCCTCACACATTGGGATATGGAAACCATTTGCCACTTCGGGACGATTCAAAGTAATGATAGCAAGATCATCTAGGATCTGATATAGGATATGATTCATAGTTTCTCCTTTTATAAGGTGATAAAAATTATTTCATTGTCAAAGTATACCTTTTTTTAGATAAAGAGGCAGAAAAACCAATCGAAAAGTGTCTCGGCTGATCAAAACGCTCACTTTATCCTAAAGACTATACTATTTTCTTCATTGACCCTCTTTCTGCTATAATCGTATATTACCTTTTTGCAACTTTCTTTTTACCAATTTACAGACCCTAAACCCTTGATTTTATTGAGTTTTTAAAGAGTTACTAAAATAAACATATAGGCATAGATTTCATTCATTTCCCCTAAAGTTCTAAAAATGGAACAAAAATAGACTTTTTCAAGTCTATCAAAATAATTTAACGAGTTCAGCAGGCAAGAAACTAGCACGGTCAAACGTGCTTTTTTATTGCTGGTTGCTGATAGGTATATTATACCATGAAGCGCGTGCTTTATAAGATTATGACCTCACAAAAGCCCCCAGATTCGTTTCTAAGGGCTTGTAGTTTATCCGTGGTGTTTTTAGTTGTCCAGTACGAAACAAAGCAAAATAGGGGCGAATATGAAGCCTACGCCTACATTTGCCTACTTATACGCTTCTAGCTCTCCGTTCTGGTGGAATATGTTCATAATTGTTCATTCCCAGAGAGCATTTTTAAATTTTTCGACGCCGGGCGGGATATGTAAGAACTTGTTAGTACCTGACAACATTTTATGAGCTGTTCAACGACTGGCGATATGTGTCCATAAATGTCCATGTTCTCTCGCTTAAATCTCAACATTTTTTCAACAAAACACCACCACGATAGCTTTTAGCAAAGTCTAGCAGTATCTCAGCTTTGAGACGTTCATACTCAGCCCTATCAATGTCTAGTGTCTCGTATATCTGCCATAACTTCAACTCTCTCCAGTTCGCCTTGTAAATAGATTGGCGAATATCTCACGTCGTACATCGTCCAGATTGTCCCTGAAGGCTTCAATCACGCGCAGTAGCTCCAGCGCTTTAGCTTCAAATGCTCCATCTTGACCGCCTAGACTCAATTTAACCAATGAGTGATAGCTTTTTAGAAATCTTTTATACCTGTTTAACTGTCTATTTTTATCAATCTGCATTTACAATACTTGCAAATGTTCTAAAGCTTCTTTTCTTACCTGATATAGTCGAGTTTGTAGACTTACCTAATTCTTCAGCGACTTCCAAAGCTACAAGATCATTCAAGTAAAAAGTCTTAGAACAGAACGCTCAAGTGGATTGTCCAGCTTTATCGATTAGACCCAGATATGGCCATTCTCTCCTCAGTAAGTCGCTCAATCCTCCGGAGCGTATCCTCTTTTAGCTTCAGAACACTTATAAGATTGTTCTCTGTCTTGTTCTCTCTGCTTGTCTGCACCCTGCTATGGCTTAGTGTTGGCTTTTCGATAATACCACCTTCCAGGGCTTCCAATTCCAAATATAAGCCTTTGATCTCCTTGCTTATCCACTTAACGCCCTCTAGTTTTTCTTTTACCTGCTCTGGTGTCATGCCTTGGCCTCCTCCATGATATAATAATTGTGTTGAAATTATTGCCGAGGGTGGAGAGCCTTGGCTTTTTGCGTTTTCTCTAGCTTCGCTCGAGGTTCATTTATTCCCTGGGAAGTATTTCCCGTGAGAAAAAATGTACAATGACGGGTGAAGCTCGTAGAAGCGCGTGGGGAAGGAGATAGCCACCGTATCTCCTTATGGTTTGATAAGCAATTAAGGGATGTTTTTATCTCTCTTATTTCCTTATCATTCTGCAAGCAATTAAGGCAAGTTATTTCTTTTGCTTATCTGCTTATCATTTGAGTAAGGAGAAAATCCAAATTAACGGAGTTAATAAGTCTCCTTATCTCCTTACAGTTTTATAGAGCAAAATCAAAAATAAGCGATGTTATTTCGTCTTATTTCCTTACCGTTTGACAAGGAGAAAAACGAAAATAAGAGCTTTTAAATTTGTCTTAACTCCCTATCGTTTTGTAAGCAATTAAGAAGGTTTATTGTCATCCTTATCTGCTTGTCATTCTGCAAGGAGTAAATCCGAAATAAGAGGGCTAAAAACTTCGCTTATCTGCTTGTCGTTTCTCAGGGAGTTAAGGAGAGTTATTATTGCTCTATCTGCTTGATAAATGATAGGGGATATACCCCACTCTCAGGCTTTGCTCTAGCTCAAGCTATGTAATCTTCTGTTCGTTCTCTGTTCAAGAGCTATTTTCTTATGTTCGCTCGGGAGTTCAAGTACATACCCTTGTATTTTAAGCATATCTTTTTGCCACAATCTCACCTTTTCTAACCCTTGGAAAAACTCGTCATCTTACCAAAACCTTACCATTCCTCTGGTTCGCTAAACATACTTTCAGGAAAAGCCACAAACTGAAATTAAATACTGACAAGCGTTATAATCTACCCAAAAGCGCTCCATCTTCTGAGTGGTGGAAATACTTATCTGGTAGCGTTCCAAGGTATGCACCCATTTTATAAATAGATACCCCACCTTTTTGGCTTGGTAACAGTCCAGTATATCCTCTGCGTAGTCCATGATTCAAAGCGTTGCTATTGCCATATTTTGGTTTTCTGTTGCCCCTGTTGCCTTTTGCTACTTGGTTGCCCGGCAAAAATCTCCCTCGGCTATCACGTTCCATATTGCACCTTTCTACGGTGTTCGTTTGGTAGAATTGTTCCATTACTACAAATTATCTAAGGCCTCCTAAACTACTTAGTTAATGGGTAGCTTTAGAGGTGAAAAAATCAAGCTAACTTCCTGATAGCACTACATTCCCTAATACCTTCCAACATTTCAAAAAGGGAATTTTTCGTACAGAAGAGGGCGGCGTTCTTATATCCGAACGATACATACCCCCGTCTAAAAATAAAGGGGGTATCTCTGCCTCCTGTCTCGCCTTCATGCCTGCTTTAGTATCTTGTAGTTGATTAAAGCTAAACAATATTTATATAACTTTTTCTCCTTGATCTTTATTTAGATTTGTTTTGGAAAATGTTCCAATCACTACTTCAGATTACTCAATCCATTCAGCCAAAAATTTATCTCCCTTTCTGGTATAGTAAACAAACTTTTTGATAATGCTTATAATACTTGTCACGTTTCATATACTTTGGTCTTTCAGGAAAACCATCGAACATATATCCGCCACGTTTGGGACTCCAACCTGGTTCCACCTTTCTAGCTTCCCTCAGTGCTCTCTCCCAATAGTATTGGCAATCTGTCTTACTTCGGTTCCAGTGTTGATTTGTGTATTTTCTGGCATGATCCACAACCATATAGCAAAAGTCTCTTATAGAGTTTTCTGCATCGTTACCACAAATAGGACAGAGAAAAAAGTAGCGATTTCCTCCCTTAGTTCCTGGTATTCTTGCTAAATCAAAACGATAGCTTCCAAAGGTGATATACAGATTATCTAGGGTCTATCTCTAGTTTTCTACCGTCCAACTCAGCTATACCGTGACTGATATTCTTGTTTTTCATTGGCTTTATAAATGTCTCTATGGTTATTGATTTTTATAGTTTTCCATTCGCTCAAAAATCTCCATATAGAAAAACCCAAATCTATTGGGATTTAGTAGCAATGAAACCACAAAAGAGGCTGGTGCCTCTCTGATAGTTCTAGCTTTTCGCCTCTGCCACATAATCAGCACAGGCCTTTATATTTCGCCTTCTACGTCCAACTTTTGGAGTAGGCTAATACTTTCATCGCTCAGCATTTCCAACGTACCAAAAGCAGTCATAGAGTCCCATAGGGATAGGCTTATCAGAAAGCAAGCGATCAGCATAGTCTAATAGTTCTAGCTCGTAGTCTGTAACCTTATTGAGCAAACTCTCAAAAATCCTCTGACTCTTTGAGTTGAAGCACGCGCTCCCGTTTGTAACATTCTTCAAACGCTGCAGCCTCTCCTGGTTGTTTGTGGTAGTCTTTAAAAGCTGTCCTAAAATACGCTTGAAAGATCTTGTTTAGCTTGTGATCTTCACATACTCCAGCGACAAGCGTGCCTTTATCCTTAGTAGGTCAATGAGATTACAGGCTGGCAATATGTCCCAGTCATATATCCCAGTAGCGCGTGACCTGCTACTTGAGCGGTCGCCTGATCACAAAAAAATAGTAAGTGAAAGTGAATGTTTTTGCTTTGTCTGAAAAATGTTTTTAATGTCATGTTGTTTTTCTCTGCTGTTCATATTTTGAGGTAAATTATGTAATATTTTTAGATTTAGTTTACCTTCTTTAGTGATTGTTACCTTCTAGAGTAACATAGTTCATCACTCCCCCAAGGTTTAGACCATTTTGTTACCATGTTACCTTCTTTTGAGTCATAGCCCTTATATATAAAAAATACTATTTTTTCCCTATATGAGAGTTAAAAACAAGGTAACAAGGTAACATTTTCCCAAAAAGTCAGTAGTATCGAAAGGTTTAACAACGTTACCTTCTTTCTAAACAAGGTAACAAGAGGTAACATTTTTGGGTAAAAACCTAGATATACCAAGGGTTTAGGGCATAAAAAGAAGGTAACATTTTAGTCTTCTAACGACAGCGTGATTAGTTTTGGATAGTTTGGTTCTTTTCAAACTCTAGCGGATCCAGTTTGTCGTAATCTTCAACCTTGACCCTCGCCCTCTTAGTTGGTACTTATTAGGCGTCAACTGTTGTAAGTGCCTGATAGTTTCTTTACCTGCTCCGTAAAGCATTGGGCCGGGTATGCCCTATATCTTCAGCATAGTGCCTTAGTGATCTTGTAACGATAAAAACAGGTACTACGTCCAGTTCAGTGCCAACCTTTTTCCATGTATTCATGTTTATCCCATGAAAGCAAAGTAGTCATTTTCTTCTGGTATTCTTCTAGGAGGCCTTTGACTGCTTTTAGGTTTCCGATAAAGTGAGTAAATGCTTTTTTGGTTGATAGCTTTGTACAGGGCATACTCTAGGACTTCCTTGTTTGCTAAAAACTCGTTTTTATCCAAGGTTTTTCCTTCTCCCCGTTAAAGTCAGCATTAAAAGGGACGATCTATAATTCTACGATACCAGCCTTTTGTCTTGTTGCCACCGTTGGGAGATAGTTCCCTGAAAAGATATTGAATAGCTTAAAGGTAGCTTCAAAAGCTGGCGACCTTTTGGATTGACTAGCTACTTTGGTGTCCCCGCTAGTGATACTCATTAGATCAGACGGATTTTTGAGTATTCGTTAGGTGCTTCATCTCCAATATTACAAACCTTGCACTAGGTTTCTAAGTTATGCTTTTCAACAAACTGTGCAGGTTTTAAGGCTGATATGTTGCTTTCCCCTATCAGGTTGATAAGGAAGCGTGAAATGTTCCTTTACCGTTGTTACCGTCCCCGTAGAAGATAGCAAACTTATTTCGGGTATGGTTAGGGTTAATAGCTTCAAGGATAATCTGCCAAAACAGTGTTACCAGTTCACTATCATTACAAGCGATTGAGTTTAGCCAATCGTCAAAAGTTTTGCCCTCTCGATCTGTTGGGACTCGTTTAGGCGCGTGGTAAGCTGTGCTGATTTTGCTTTGTAATGATATAATCAGGGCTAAATGGTAGTAGCTCCTTAGTTCTGAGATCAATAATACCATTCTTTACAGGTACAAGGTCAGCACTTTCTAAGGGTTTCTTTATCTTGGTCAATGTCCTAACCATTAACTTAATCTGTGGCCACTCTCTGGGCTTAATTCTCACGTCAAAAGTCTTACAGAATAGGTTAAATAGGGTCATTACTAGCGGTATAGATACCCCTCGTCTAAATCATAGATATAGAGTAAGCTATAATCAGGTGACATACTCTACTGATAAAAAGTAAACGTGACAATATCGCTTAAAATTTTTAGCGACTATGTGAAGGTTTGGGGCATAGCGACCTTTTCGGTAACGTCCCCTGTGGACCTCGTTTACACCTTGTTTCAGTATGTTCTGCCCTGCCATTCTTCCACCAGCCTGAAAGATACGATTTTCAAGCTCCTTCATCGTTCTAGGTGGTTGCTCTTGCTCTCTCACCTCTAAGATTTCACTTTTTAGGTTTTCTAATTCTTCTAGTTCTATGGTTCTACCCTCTCTTTCTGTATTCTGCCCGTGCTATGCTGCTGAATGTACGATCTAGTTCCTCGATTGGTAAAGGTTCATGCAGTCACGCTATTAGCTATCTTTGTCAGCTCGTAGGCGGTCTCTAGATCACAATCAACCCACTTGTTAAAGAGCCTACAAAGCGGGTCATCTGCCACGTTACGCCCTCCCTCGTCTCCAAAAGCCATTGAAAAAGCGTGTCAATAATTTCATGGTCATTGACCTCTGGCCACTTGCTCTAGGCTTGTAACGCTCCGTAGTTTCTTGCTTCGCTCTTGGTTCAACCTTGGGGACTGGATAATCTAGGCCATGCTCTACGATTTTTTGATAGTCTGCCGGGTCTCCTGTTGTGACTGGTAGCCCTTGGAGTTGTGACCAGGTTAGACTAGCCATGTCAAAAGGGTAGTCCAATCTTGTCAGCAATCTCCTTGACTACCTGCTTATAGATTGCCTCATTCATCACGTTGTCAGGCTTCACCACAAGGCGAAAACGGGGCTTTTCTAAGCAATGTTTGATAGTCGGGTATAAGATATAGGAGTAGCCAAACAAGGCGCTAGAAACGGCGTTTATGAAGCCTCAGACGTCTCCTGTATATCGTCATAATCAAGAAAAATCAAATCCCGATATACTAGGCTGGTGTTGTTTCGCTTGTAACTCCCGTTTTTCTCCGGCATAACCTTACCACTTAAACAATATGGCGCCTGGGTTCTTTTTGTATTCCTCCGGATCAGCACTTTCAGGGACTACAAAAGGTTTAAAGCGTTCAATATACTGAATGGCTCAATCTTATCAAATGGATAGACAAGATTACCCCCTGGAAAGCCTCTAGCCTCGTAAATCGTCATATCAGCTCCCTTTCCGACGTTTCTTCCTCAGTTTCTTCAGTTGCTTCCGTTCTTTGAGTTGCTTCAACTTTGGGCGTCTGACCTGGTTTTATCTTCCTTGGCTAACTTCATACCAGCATAAGCTGGCTCTGTCATGTATCTACCCATTTTCCACCCCAAAAAAACTTCCAGATGTCAGATATTTTATAATAGATTTTTCCTAGTATCTTCTAGTGGGGGCTGGTATCGTCTTAGCCCAGCATCTTCCCACTTTTGAAGTGTCTTATATTTTACGTCTAACTCGTCCATGACTTCCTGGGCTGAGATTAACCCCGTCAATCGTGGTTTGACTGTATCACGCGCTTCCAGGTAATTCTCACAAGCTCAGAACGCCATGAGTTAGCTCATATTCGCTCTCTTTGCTGAGACTAAACATATTCATCAGCTCCCTTCAGTAGTTGCTTGTAGCTCTCTAAATCAGCATTTAAAAGGACAGTCAGGCGCTTCTGCTCTTCCTGTACCGAGTTATAGAACGCCTTTGCGCCAAATCCAGCAGCTCCTCTCTGTTATTGCAGGGATAAAGTAGCCTCTGAAAGCTCCGTGACGTACCCCGATGATAGGAACACCGTAGCGCGTGATCAGGCGACTGATAATGTCCTGTACGGTTCTTTCTGCTAGCTTAGTGAGTAAGCTGATTTCTGCCCCTGTTATGGAGTTCTCAGCCCCCACTTTGATTAGTCTTAATACTCGTTTGTCATTCTCTGTCAGACTCATTCAATTCCTCCCCATACGTCTACCCCTGCAAGCTGGATATATCGCCCATAATCAGGGTTTAAATCCTCGCTAGGTGTTTCTATCGTCTGTTTGCTTTCTCGCTCCATTTGGGCGCTTTTTTTGCGGTCTCGGTGGTTTAAATAAAGCAGCAAGCCAATCAGTACCATCACGAAGATAACCGCCTGTGTATTGGTTAAATCTAGTTCGTTCATGTTATGCCTCGCCTTGTAGTTCTTGATGTAGTCCACTTGGTCACTTCGTTTCCATCTTCAGGAAGTCGTCCAATTCTTTCGGTACTTACTTTTTCTGTTTTACAAAATCAGCGATAAACTGGAATAGGTTTGGATTTTTGCCTTGATCTCAGCCATTCGTTTATCAAATTCTGCTTGTGTCATGTTGTCTAGGTCTGTTGTCATTGCATTGCTCCTCAAACTTTCTATAAGATGATCTTTTACTACTTTCTCCGATTAGCATTTTTAGAAAAAGAATATCTTTTAAGGTTACAGTAGCCTCTAAATACTCCTTTTTCAGCATGTTCTATATACGCCTGCTGCTCTGCTTCGTTGTCAAAAAGTGCTTGGCTTTAGCGTTTAAAGAAGGCTTGCGCATAACGTCCATTTCAAAAATACTAGGGTGGAAGAAAACTATTCCCGTAGTGCTTTTAGAGACTACTCGAGTTTTTATGGCTTTCATTCAATTCGGAAGTTCAATCCAAAGTAAACGATTTAGATTTTCTTTAATAGTTTTAACTGTCCTGATAAAACCCATATTCTAGAAAAATCGTTATTTTCTGTCAGCTTGGTGTAATTCTGAGTTAATTTTATCAAGCTTTTAGTGATAATATCGTATGTTGTTTCTGTCATGTTTTTACCTTTGTTTCTGTGTTTGTGTAATTGCCTTGATGGGCTTTTTAATGCCTTTTACTATCCTGATTGCCTCACGCTCAGACTCGCCAAAGTTTGAGAGCGTGAGGCTTTTTGAGTTGTTTTCTATACATTGTTTCTTGTAATTGCTAGCCTCACGCTCTGAGTCGCCAAATTGAAAGCGTGAGAAAGTACCAGTTTTAAGAGTTGGTGCTCTCCGTATGGTCAAATTGCCCTCAAATATGCTATAATCTAGGTATAAATCTTTTACTAAAACCTCTTTAATAATAGCTTGTCTGCTTTAGTTAAATTCGTTTTAGTGTTAGTGTGAAAGGCTCTGCGGTGTGGTTATTGCTAAGCCTTTTTGTTGCTCTCACGCGCTTCTTTTGGCGTGTTTTTATTTCTGAATGCCATAGCTTTGATTTCCTGATAACTCATATTCAAGCCAATCATGGCTATGACCATGTCCTCAAATGCCTGGTACTGCTCCAGTTCCTCACTGGTCAAGCTATCAATGCCGTTATAGCCCCCACGTTCTTCCCTCAACTGCTTGGCGTTCCTGTCGGTTACTGCCTTCAGTAGCAGGTTGTTCATGGTGCTATGCGCGTGCTTTGAGGGCTTGTTCCCAGTTCTCAATACTGTCATGCAAGGTGGCTTTTCTAGCGCCCTCTGCATACGGAACTTAGAGTTCCTCACGCATTCAAAGAATGCTTTGACCAGGATTTGGTTTTTGAAGTTGGCCACTTGCTCGATTCTTTAGAATGTAACTAACAAAGGTCACTTGTTGCTCATTCAAAATATAGTCCTTGGTATTCTGGCCACTCTCCATAGCTTGGATTTTAAATCCAACCTTTCCGAGCTGTTCAAACCTTGCTTGATGTTTGCGGATCGTCTTGGTTATTGTGTGATGTTGCAATCCGTGTATTCTGCCACTATACTGCTCAGTGTACGGCTCTTTCTTGCCGCCCATGTAAACTAGTTCCATTGGTTGGCTCCTTTCTATTCTGGTCGGAAATTTCTTCCGAGTAGCTCAATCCCAAGTAGTAAAGCACCATTTAAGAAATCTGTAAATGTAGTGTAGTATTGCGATTGTGTCGCTCCTTTCTATTCTTTCATGTCTAGAAATTCATCTGGCGTAACTCCCAAGTAACTCAGATACTTTTTAACGTATCAGACCTGGATTCTTTGACGTTCATGGTACAAAGCAGTTAAAAGTGCTTTTTGATAGGCCTCAGTTTTCCTTGCAACATCCGCCACCTTCAAGCGCTTCTTTGCTAAAAATAACACGCATATTATTTTTCAAATGCCTTACCCCTTTCTATTATCTTTTAAAATCAACCTCCGGCAGAATAGATTGAAAAGTGTTGCGCCGGAGATTTTAGCAGACATTTTGTCTGATTTATTTTGATTATACAGACATTTTTGTCTTTGTCAAGGATATTTTTATTTTATAAGACTTTTTGTCTGATTTGAGAAAATAATGATATAATGCTTTTTGAAAGGTGTTGGTATAAATGAATAGATTGAAAGAATTAAGACAAGAAAGAAAGCTATCTCAAAAAGAGCTAAAAGAAATGAGCATATCAGAAAAGACTCTATCACGCTGGGAAAACGGAGAAAGCTAAATTAAACCAGAAAAAGCCCAGCAACTAGCTGACTACTTCGAGGTAAGCGTTGAGTATCTGTTGGTATGAAGACTTACTAGATCAAATCGAAGAAGTAGATGCTGAACTTTCAAAAAGGAATGACCATTACTAAAAACTTGTCCGTTACAGCTTCTTCTAGCTATGAAGAACTTTAGAAATATTTTGATATTACTTAAAGGGCTAAAAGAAGTTGCTGAAGTCACTCAAGTTGACTCTAACACTCTTATAGAAGTTGTAAGCTTTAGAAGACCATATGAAAGATTTAGATGACTCCATAAGCAAAATGGTTTCCGCTCAAATCAGATATATAGAGTTACAAAACTTAAAGAAAAATTAAATAAGTACAAGGGTGACTCTACTTACCCTGCAAACAAGCCCATATCTGCCCTTTATTTCCTATTCTGGTATTATTTACCGCCTGACTCTTTAAAATCGAATGTGGGGCAAACTGTGAATCCCTGGCATGATATAAACCACAATCTAAAACCTTTTTAATAATAGCTTGCCTGCTGATGTATTTTAGAAAGGTTTATCATCATGAAAATTACAGAATACAAAAAGAAAGACGGGTCAATAGTCTACCGCTCCAGTATCTATCTGGGTACAGATTCAATCACTGGTAAGAAAGTTAAGACGACCATATCAGGCCGAAACAAGAAGGAACTTAAAGCTAAAGCGTTACAGGCTCAAATAGAGTTTGAAAAAGGAGGAGCTACAGTATATAAGGCTGCCACTCTATCGACCTATGGGGATCTGGTCGAAAGCTGGTGGGACAGTTACCGTCACACCGTAAAGCCTAACACAATGGTAGATCTATAAAGGTATGTTGAAAATTATCTTTTGCCCGCCTTTTGGGTCTTACAAGCTGGACAAACTCACCCCCAATTATTCAGAAAGTTGTCAACGATTGGCGCAAGCATATAACAGCGGTTACGGCTACAAAAATTATAGCTACTGCATTCAACCAATAAACGCATTTTACAGTATGGTGTAGTCCTTCAAGCCCTGCCCTCAAATCCTGCAAGGGATACCATCGTACCACGCAAAGCCAAAAAGACACCAACAAAAATCAAGTATCTAAACGATACGGATTTGAAAAAATTCCTCGATTACCCGGACGGTTTTGGACAATACTCTATAAAAATTTTTACGATACAGTGCTATATAAAACTCTACTCGCCACCGGTTTACGGATTGGGGAATGTCTAGCCCTCGAATGGTCAGATATTGACTTACAAGACGGGACTATCTCAGTAACAAAGACGCTAAACCTTTAGGGAACGATAAACAGCCCCAAAAGTAAAGCGCTATCCGAACGCTTGATCTTTGACACTCTACTCATGCTTAGACTTTACAAAGCAAGACAAGCAGAAAACGGGCGGACTATTGGTATCAGCTACCAAAGAGTATTCCCCAATAGTTTTGACGAATACAAAAACTAACCGCCTGCAATACCAGCTTAAAAGAGCACTGAAAAAGGCTAACTGCCCAATCCTAGGTTTTCACGCATTCCGCCATACCCACGCTAGTATCTTGTTAAACGCTGGACTAGGTTATAAAGATATTCAAACTAGGTTAGGTCATTCAAAAATCTCCATGACCATGGATATACAGCCACCTATCTGAAAACGAACCAAAAAGACCGCTGCAGTGTTTGAAATGGCTCTTGAAAAGTTAAAAAGTTCCCTAAAAAGTTCTTTAAAACAAAATATAGAGTATCAAAAAGCTGTCATATTGGCATATATTCATTTTTCTGCTATAATCGTATAAAAATACTTACTTGAGGAGTCCCTATGAAGGTTGTAAAATTTGGCGGAAGCTCTCTTGCCTCTGCTCAGTTAGA
>BNJU01002317.1_pt1 | contig 36046 bp, 42 predicted proteins | sample 8539281 | NCBI WGS metagenome assembly BNJU01 (sample SAMD00202456, study PRJDB9452) | human saliva metagenome | isolation source: human saliva | place: Japan
ACAAGAACCCCAACCACGGTGCCGCGGCACCATGCATCACACCATGTTTAAAACTTATTTTGTTACGCCACCACCCACTTCAGCAATTGATACCGGACGTCTAATTACAAAATATTTTATATACTTCTCGTTCAGCATGCAGTTTTACAGTACATCATGCAGAGAACTTCTCTGCAAATGAGACTTAAAGATTCGAACTTCAACATCTTTCATCCTTTCCAAAGGAATATCTGATGTAGTCTCTACTTTATTAAGTTAAAAATGCAGCGGCATCCACCTACCTCCCATACCGTCTCCAGTATAGTACCATCGGCCGACCAGGTCTCAACCATCGTGTCTGAATGGGAACGGTGTGTCCCCTGACGCATCGACACCGCTAAGTTTTTTAGCCTTGAATCATTCAAACCAAAACAGTACTCATAAACCCCCACTTTTTCCTTAGAAAGGAGGCGATCCAGCCGCACCTTCCGGATACGGGCACCTAGTTACGACTTCACCCCAGTAGTCCTCCCCGCTCGGTAGCCCTTCCCACACCGCAAACATAACTACTGCTATTCTTTATATCATATAAGAATACTCACTCATAAGCCTGGCGGCTTATTCCCTCGTATTCTTATCCCAGCTTTATGTTTACCAGTGTGGGTTAGGTCACTGACTTCGGGCATTGATGACTCTATGGTGTGACGGGCGGTGACAAGACCCGGGAACGTATTCACTGCAGCATTCTCGATCTGCGACTTAGCGATTCCAGCTCATAGTCTGAGTTACAGACTACAATCCGAACTTGAGACGTTATGTGATTTGCTTTGGCTCTGGCTTTTGCTTCACTGTGCTGCCATTGCTAGCACGTGTGTAGCCTAAATCATAAGGGGCATGATGATTTGACTCATCCCTACCTTCCTCCGGATTATCTCCGGCTGTCTCGTCAGAGTGCCCATCTTACTGCTGGCTACTGACGACAAGGGTTGCGCTCGTTGCGGGACTTAACCCAACATCTCACGACACGAGCTGACGACAACCATGCACCACCTGTATCCCCTTGTCCCGAAGGACTAGCCTCATTACAAAACTATTCAAGAGTATGTCAAGATTTGTGTTCCTCGCGTTGTTTCGAATTAAACCACATGCTCCACCGCTTCGTGCGGGTCGACAATCTTTGAGTTTTCATTCTGCGAACGTACTCAGGTGGAATACTTAATGCGCTAGGCTTGCGGCACCGAAGAGTTTACCTCCCTCGACACCAAGTATTCACTGTTTACCGCGTACTACCAGGGTATTCTAATCCTGTTTGCTCCCCACGCCTTCGAGAGCCTCAACGTCAGTTGTCGTCCAGTAAGCCGCCTCGCCTCCGGTGTGTCCCTCCTCAATATTCATGCATTTCACCGCTACACTAGGAATTCCGCTACTCCCTCCGACACCTGCCATACAGTTTCAAAGCAGTTCATGCGGTTGAGCCCACGCCTTTCACTCCAGACTTGCATTGCCGTCTGCGCCCTTTACACCCAGTAACCGGATAACGCTTTGCGCTCTCACGATCACCGCGGCTGCTGGCACGCAGTTAGCCGCTTTAGTCAGGTACCGTCATTTTCTTCCCCGCCGATAGAGCTTTTACATACCGAAATACTTTCTTCACTCACGCGGCGTCGCGGATCAGGGTTTCCATTGTCCAACATTCCACTGCTGCCTCCCGTAGAGTTTGGGCCGTGCCCCAGTCCCACGTGGCTGTCACCCTCCCAGGCCGGCTACCGACGTCGCCTTTCGCCTTACCCTCACCAACTAGCTAATCGGACGCGATCCATCTTATACCTATAAAATATTTTACCCCGCACTATGCGGTGCTGTGGTCTTATGCGGTGTTAGCGAAATTTCTCCGTTATCCCCCTGTATACAGGCAGTTATCCACGCGTTACTCACCCGTCCGCCACTAAGTCTGTTAAAATTTCACCCGAAGGCTTCCTTCTAACAGCTTCGTTCGACTTGCATGTGTTACACGCCGCCAGTTCATCCTGAGCCATGATCAAACTCTCATATAAAAGTTTACGACCTATGCGCTTGCATCTGTTTTCACAGATCTACTGTTTATTTGTGTTGACAATCGTACCTGTTTCACTCGCACGAAGAACTACTTTTTCACTAAAATATGAAAACAAGCTGTCTGCTTATTCATTATGAAAATGCATCTGAAATCATTGATTATTGAAATAATCAAGAATTTTTCAGGGTTGTGTACTGTTTAATCTTAAATTATCAAGGTTCGTTTTGTTTGTTGTTTGAAACAGCTTAGCTATATCAAGCTTATTTCATCTTGTCAACAACTTTTTAAATTTGTTTGGAAGTTGAACTTTCTTTCTGCCTGTTTTGAGCAACTTGATATGATATACCAAACCTTTTAAATTGTGTCAACACTATTTTAACGACCCTTTTTATATCCTATATATATGTTTATCCTTATATTTTTCAAGACTCTTTTACTGGTGGCTTTTTCTATTCGATGTTATAATCATCCTCATGAAAAGTATTAAAATAATGATTTGAAAAACTTCCACATTCAAAGGGCATTTACGTACTATCAGGTGATGATGAATTTTTAAAAACAGCTATAAAAAGATTGAAAACGGCTATGTGTAGGTGATGACCAAATGAACTATGCCTATTTTGAAGGAAAGGGATAGATGACGCTATTATTGACTTCTGCTAATACGCTTCCGTTCTTTTCGGAATACAGATGTATTCTCATAGAAGAAAAGTCAATGGTTTAAACTCGGAAACGATAAGTTTTTAAACTATACTCAGATAAAACCCGATAGTATTAAAAATCATTTTGTAGAAAAAGAAAATCGATAAGCGTTCAAAACTGTACAAAAAGGTCAAGGATATCGGATATATCGTAGAACCCAATCATCCCACAGATGATGAGCTGAAAAATTAGGTGAAATATCATAAATGAAGCTGGCATCACTGTTTCAAACATGGATATTGCCAGAGTTGAAAATGATATGGAAAGAATAAAGAGCGAATTGATAAATTATTTCCTTTTACCTTGACAAAGATATTATAGAAGAGGAAGATATAATAGCGATAACAAAGCATCAGTCTGACCAACAGAATCTTGAGCTGGTAAAAATGATTACCAACATAAAACTCGAAGAAGCTTTTGGATATATATGAGGACCTGGTAGCTTTTAAAAAGAGCCGTCACTAAAAATAATGATTCTTATCACTGAAAGACAGTTTAACCAGTTGTTGCAAATCAAAAGAATTGATGTCTGCGGTGTTTTAACGAAAAGGATATAGCATCAAATCGTAGCTTAATCCCTGTGTTAAAGAACTTATGCGTCAAGCCCGTGGTTTTGATCATGGCATTGCTTTTTATCCATGTCAAAACGCAATCGAGTTGGGAAGAAGTTACAGTATTATTAATGAGAAATTAGCACTTGAGTTGCTAATGCTTACACGTTAGTGCAAGAAGTTGTTGCGTATTTTCAAAAAAGAGAGGATTTTCTCATGTTATTAGAAGAGCGTATCAAAAAGATGGAGTAATCAAAGAAGGTAATGTAGTAAAAGTTGATTCCTTTTTAAACCACCAAATGGATGTGGAACTCTTTTAGGAATGGCTAAAGAGTTTAAGTCAAAGTTTGCTTTTACACAATATAAAAAGCATTTTCGACAATAGAACCCTCAGGTATAGGTATTGCCGCAATAGCGTGACTTGAATTGGAGTTCCTGTAGTATTTGCATCAAAATCAATCAATATAGACGGTGATATGTATATCGCAGAAGTTGAAAAGCTTTACATAAAATGCAAAACCAGGTAATAGCATCAAAGAAATTTTATGTGCTGATGACAGAGTTCTTATTATTGACGATTTTCTGGCAAACGGATGTGTACTGCGTGACTTATCTCTATAGTAAATGAGTCGGCGGAAACAGTTGAGGGCATAGGTATTGCACAGAAAAAGGATTCGATGGTGGACGTACTATAAGAAATCTCTGGTTTCCATTTGGAGTCACTTGTAATAATTGATTCTATGGATGCCACACAGAACGTAGAATTCAGACAACAGGAGGACTAGGTCTTAGACCTTTATTTATGCGAAATATGCATCCGATATACACGGCTCGGCTTTCTACAAATAAAATAATAGTAGGCATAGAGAAAGCACTGCTGACAAACTTATACTGCTCTCGGTGACCTCTTATGCATCACGTGTCCAAGAGAAACGATCTCGCCAAAGGACTCACTGTCCCAAGGAAGTCTTGCACGCGTAATCGAACTCGAAGATGATACATTATTGTGTAAGAGGAAATTGTGATCTCCGAGGTGCATCAGATGGTACTTGACCCTACTCACAATCCGATTATTGCATCGGGAATCTTTAATGACATTTACTTTTATAACGCACGGACATGTTTATGGAGGAGGAGCATCTGCTGAAATCCGCTAAAAGCGGGTATCTCATACGTGGCATGTACATCTTCCTATAGCAGCTCGGAGATGTTTATATATTAAATCCTTGGACGGCATCACTTCCAAAGGAACAAAATCCAAACTCCTATGCAATACTTGATAATGACCTTTTTCTATATATGATTTTGACGCAATGTATTAAAGGAGATAAAACTTGAGAAAAATATTTGAACTGTACGCACCATGCACTTTGGTCTTGAGGCCATTCTAAAAGAGAAATCATAGATATAGGCTATGATATTACAAGAGTAGAGGATGGAAGGTATATTTTGAAGGTGACGATGAAGCTTATTGCCAGAGCTAATATGTGGCTTCGACTACAGAAAGAGTACTGATTAAAGTTGCGGAATTTAAAGCCACAACCTTTAGTGAACTCTTTTGATTCCGTTGCTGCTATACCTTGGGAAGATTATATTCCTGCCTGACGGTAGGTTCTGGGTGAGTAAGCTACTTATAAAAAGTAAACTCTTCTCTCCTTCCGATATCCAGTCCATAGTTAAAAAGGCTATGGTTGAGAGAATGATTTATAAAAAGGGAATGGTTTGAAGAAACAGGGCGCTGATTATCCGCTTAGAGTTTCTAAATAAAGATATTGTCACCATAGGACTTGATACCACCGGAGTATCTCTTCATACAAAGGTTACAGAACTATGACTGCCATGTCCTCTATTACAGAAAACTTTGCTGCTGCCTTATTATGCTTACACCATGGAGACAGAATACTTGTCGATCCTTTTCTGGTAGCGGTACTTTGTAATAGAGGTCTGCTATGTTGGCTGCAAAATATTGCTCCCGTGACTTAAAAGAGGTTTTCTACGGCAAATGGTCAATCTTATAGACAAACAGTTTGGGATGATGCTTATGAAGAAGCAAGAGAAATGGTAAGTACATAAAATGTAGATATACAGGATATGATATCGACAAACCCGTTAGGCTGCCAGAAGCAATGCAACAAGAGCCGGTGTTATGGATATGTTACATTTACAATGCCGAGATGTTGCATCACCTTTCATCCGAAGAAATATGGATTTATTATTACAAATCCGCTATATGGTGAAAGATTGAGGAAAAGAAAATCTTCCGGCTATTTATAAGAGTCTTTGGGGATAGATATGCGGCTCTTGATTCCTGTCAATATATTATCACATCGTATGACGATGCCCAAAAATACATCGTAGTAGCCGATAAAAATCGAAAGATATACAACGGTATGATGCAGACAAGGTTCTATCAGTATATGGGGGCTAAAAGCCACCTAGAGAACCGGACGAATAATAATGATCATTTTTGCAACTGAATAAAAACAAACTTAAGGAAATCAGAAATTTTGCTGGCTTTTGATATCATATCCGGGTGAAAGGATGCTGGTGTATCTATTGATGTGGAGGAGACCGAAACAACATTTAAAGAAAACGCTCTATATAAAGGCAAAAGCTATTTGATATCACCGAGGTATTGTTCTCTGTGACGATTCCGGTTTAGAGGTGATTACATAGGAGAGCTGGGAGATATTCTTCCAGATATATGGGAGAAGATATCTATACAATATATATCAAAAACATTATATCCAGACTGCAAAATGCGCAGGGTAATGAAAGAAGTGCAAGATTTAGAGCATGCATCTGTGCTATACTTGATGACGGTACAACTGTATTTACAGAGGGAAGTGGAGGACTTAGAGCCACACCATATCGGTGAGAACGATTCGGATACGATCCGATACTTTTCTACCCGAATATAATAAAAACAAGTGCCGAAATAAGTCCTGAAGACAAGATAAGTCAGAGAGGAAAAGCACTTATGGCAATGAAGAAAAAGCTTAGAGGAATTTTATGAAGATATCTGATTGTTAGTGACACCCATAGAATGGATGATATACTGAAAAAGGTAATGGTAAAGAAAAGCTTTTTGATATGTTAATCCATCTGTGATATAGAAAGCAGCGAAACAAAAATAAGTTATATGATTGAACCTGACTGTGCCCGCCATATGGTACAGGGTAATAATGACTTTTTCACAACTTCCAAGAGAAAAGGGAAGCAAATATAAAAATCACAAGGCCCTTTTGGTCCACGGACACCAGTACGGCGTAAGTATGGTGTAGATATTCTGAAAAGATGAAGTCTTTCAAGAGGATGTGATTTTGCAATGTACGGCTACACACTATAGACCGTTTTACAAAACTATTGACTGGGGTCACTATATTAAATCCGGGCCTCTCGGATATCCCAGACAGGCTGGACATACTCCTACTTGTTATGATAATGTGAAGAGATAAACGGTGAGTTCAATGAGAACAAAAGAAATATTCGAGCATAAAACAGACCTGTGCATTTTGCACAGGCTCTTTACTTTTATTCATTCAAGAGTTACACTTTGTGATAACCTTTATTGTTTACTTTAATCTTGTAGTCTTCTGTCTCTCTTTGTACCGCCTTACGATAGTTCCTGAGCTACTGAGTAATTTCACCTGATAATTTGAGTTAGAGTCGCGATCTTCCATGTAGTCTTATTATCCTTTCTTCTACAGAAGCCATAGTAACCTGTCATTGTGAAGAAGCTCTCCTACAGTTCCCTTGTATACCAACTGATTGTCATTGCTCTTATCAACTACAACAACCTCATATTTGTCATAATCGATCAGCCTTTATATTGAGTCCTCGATATAGAGTCTTCATCCTTTATCACTGTTGAATCCGCTCCTTATTCGATCCGCCTCCTTAAAATAGAAAGTTTGTCCTCACCGTCGCTTTAACAGTCTGCTTTCCTACCTCTTGAGCACCGTCCCTTACTGTCTCCAAAATACATCATACGATACTTTTCTGAAAGGAAATCACTGTAATGAACCTTTTCCTATAGCATCCACAAACTCTTTCCTGAGTAGAATAAGGAACCGCTTTGATTTCCTGCAGACCGAGTTTATCTACAAAACTCTGTAGTAGAATACTTTTCCGTTATCAAGAAGCTTCATCTCAAACAATCCAAGTCCTGATATCATACCGCCCTTATCATCAGGCATACTTCTTTCCTGTTAATGCTCTTTATCTCATTTGCACCGATATGACCTTTTCTGTCACATAGTACTCAAGCTGTTCCGTCCTCTTCCCGCATTTACCTCTTTGTTGAGGAAGTATCCCGGAACCACCTTGAACCATCCTCTTGGTAGACTCTTTGTCTGTCCTCAGGTGTAGCAGCACATAAACTCTCTGTATAGTCAGCTCTGCCGATCTTGAAACTGCTGTAGAAGGTGTAGCTTCAGACAATAAGCTTGCAATCATTCTGCCGTACCCATCAAAACTGTACTTCTTCCGTTGATTGTCTTACCGAGATTACCGGTTTCTTCTTTTGCCTGATTCCTAAAGTAGAACCATCTTACCCGATCTGTATCCCAGTAATCTATATTAGGCTGCTCTTCCATTGTTCTGCATTATCATCATGAACAAGCATCTCTCTCCAGCCTGTAAGTCATAGCTCCGTCATGTCTTCATCACTGAAATAGTACTTTGCATTCTGCCATGCATCCCGATCGTCAATCTTTCACCCCTGTGAAACCCATCCGTAAGCATTCTGCCTTCAAGATCAAAAAGCATATTTCTTCCGTTGATAGTCTTTAATGTAACATCACTTGTTGTGGAATCACTTCTTAAAACGCTCACCGCTTTTTCCAGCGTAGTACCACCACCGATCAGGTTCGTTTTCATCGTAGCTCTGGTATTTGGCATAGCCACCCATCTGTTCTCTACCAGCACCGCTGATACTCATGCATGTAGCATTTCGTCATCGATAAGAGCATCTGTTGCCATATCTCCCATATCATCAAAGATAATACCAATACTCCCGACTGCTGCCACTTCTGGGATACTTTTTCTTCATTCTTATCATAGTATACCCACGTACTTGCTTTTTCCTGCTGCCAACCTGTTGCGGCAAAGATGTCATTGCACCAGCATATACTCATAGCGCCCACAAGTATCGCCAGCTTTGTCTCTTCCCCATTTATTTCTCCTCATAATCTATTGATATAAGTTCATATGCCAATGTACACATGCATTAATCTGTTTTATTTTATCAGATGAAAAAGAAATTTTAAAGCTGTAAAAATCTATATATTTTTACGTATTTTTATTAATTTTATACAAGTACTTATGTTTAAAATTTATCAAGTTGTATACATGTTTTCTGTCTTTTAATCTGTATTTATTTTTGCAAAATATATATATAGTATAGCAAACAACTTCAATCCTCTTGAGTAAAAGCTAACTAAATTAAGAAAAATCTATACACCTCGTTTTACTTTAAATCACATTTGTATAAAAGAAGAGAGCACCAAACCTTTCCCATTAATGCTCTTCAAATATTCTCCTGGTTCCATCGATTAACCTCGCTTTCAAAAGAACCTTTTTCTATATTTTGATGTCCTATCACGATTTTACCGGACATTCCTATGGATGTTCCTATTCAGTTTTTAAGTCTTCATCCTCCTATAAAGCTCCTTTCACATCTAATACATGTTGTTATCAACTATCTACACAGTCCATCTCCTATCCAAATCCTACTCTCGTCATAAAACTGTAGTGAGTACTATCCTCAACTGATTTTTCAGATAGTAACTTTTAGAGTCTTCAATACTATATTATCTCATCATCTTCTTATAGGTTCCGGATTAGACTAAAGTCTAATCATTACTAAGTTTTCTTTTGGACTATACCTCTTCTTTAAATTTCCACTTTTAAAGTCTTTCTACTTTTCCTGTGGATATGCATTCATCAAACTTTTTAAGCAATATATTCTCTCTTGTTTATGTCTACAGTATATCGATATTTTATTTATGTCAAATACTATTTTCTTTATATTTTTGATATTTTTATTATTTTATTTTTATTATTTGCTTTAAATAAGTATTTTAATCTGTATTAATTGTGTATATTGTTTTAATTATCTGAATATTATGTATAATTTAAATAATCCTTTAAAGCAAAAAGAGCCTAGAAAACTTAATTTTCAAGACTCTTTTTCTAAAATCTTCTTATTATCTCCCACACGCCTCTATACTATGCTTATTCTTCACATAATCATCTCGCCGCCTTGCTCATATTTTTAAGAGCTTTTTGTCGTTATAAAGTGTAACGCATTTGTCTCACAAAATCACCCGGCTCATCTGCTGTGACAAGCATTTGGTTATATGAGTTGTCTATACCCTCTGCTCCCGACGCTCGTGGTTATTACAGGATCATTGTAATAGAGCCTCTATTACCCTTGCCCTTTACTCCTGCCTGTATCTTAGAGGTACCACAACAAGTCTTACCTTCTCATACAGTTCTTTTCAGCTCTTCTTCACTTACAAAAGCCTTTTATTATAACCCTGGCTTCATTGTTTCAGAAGAGCCTTTTATCTCATCCTGTAGTATCTGAACCGACTATATAAAAAGGTGCTTTTTATTCTGTGCATAGATTTCATCCCACATATTATCATGAAATACTTCAATGCATCTGCATTTGGCGGATGTGAAAATCCTCCCACAAACAGTACACCTCTCTGATATCGATTGTAGTCAATATTGCCAAACTTTTCAAAACATAGGCTGTAATTGCTTTTGCATTTATCTTCTTATCAAAAAGGTATGTATATAGTCCACCTCAACATTTGAAGGATAATAGCTTATGCTTGCCTTTTCCATCAGGTCAAGCTCCATACTCTTCCAATATGCACCGGCATTTTTCTTCCACATCACCCGTAAGCTCCTACTCTCTTCTCTTTCACGCAGGAAATGCAAGTCATGACCGTAGTATATCACCTTGATATCTGTTTTTCTTTGATGAAAATCAACATACTTTTGTGGCTATATGCGGTCTGTTAAGATATGCAATATCAATATTTGACTGATTGTTTTCGATCCATTCAAATATATTTGTTCTCATCTCATTGCCGTATAGCACCTCTACGCCCATTTGTTCACGCATGGAAGCATATGGCTCGGACTTGCAAAGTTGTCCGGCAAAAACTGACCACATAACTCTTTTCTATAAACATCTTTTATATACTGGAAGGTGGTCTTTGAACCCGCGTCCTTATCAAATGTCGGAACACAGCGATCCACAAAGAGAATGACCTTTACCTCTGCTTCTTTTCTGGCTCTGAATGCATTCGCTACACTGACATTGTCGTACTGGTTTTTGAACTCCTCACTCCATTTTTCCTGAAGCTTTTTATTGTTCTCTACCTGATATCTCTTAAGACCTGTACCGTTGACATCCGTACCGTGTTTGATACTCCTCAAAGTGAGTTACCACACTGAGCGGCTGATATACCACTCTTAAGCCTCTTTTTCTCACTTCAAAGGCAAGCGTCGGAATCCCTCGCAGTATGCAGTGTGCATATCTCTCATCAAATCCTCCGATTTCTTCCCAGAGTTTTCTCAAGCATCGTATTGCGGCACCGGATATATAATCCACATCTCTTACATAATTGTACTCAGGCTTATTCGGATCATCACATCTTCCATAGTTCCAGCCGCTGCCGTCACTCCACATGATTCCGCCGCCTCGCAATCTGCCGTCAGGATATATAGTTTTGAACTCACCATCCCTATACTCTCATCAGACTCAAGCAGTCTTATCAGAGGTGTAACCAATCCTTTTGTACGGTTGTATCATTGTTTGAAGAATATATACTCGCCTCTGCCTTTTTGCGGCATTATTGCAATTCTTTAAAAATCCTTGATTGCTTTCATTTCTTGCAATTACAAGCTCCGCTTACGAATTTGTCAATTTCCTGTCGCATCTGTGGATACATCATCTGCAATAATTATCTCATAGTCAAAAGCTTTCAGTATTTTCAAGAATTGACACCAGACAGGCATAGGTATAATGTATTTGATTGTATACCGGTATAATAATATCTTTACCTTAGGATTTTCCACATATGGGAAGTTTATCTTACCCTTTTTCCCTGTATGAGATCACCCATCTTAAATTCACCTCTATAGCGTTTCTTCCTGTTCCGAATGGGTCAGCTTCAAAAATACTTTATAGGGTGGAAAATACTCATAAGTCTGTAGTTTCAACTTCTTTCTTTCACGCTCCTTTAGGATATTTCTTATTATAAACAGTACTTAGCTTTCTTCTTATCCTGAACGGAATAGAGAGTTGTTATTATAAACATTTAAAGTCTTTGCAAGCTCTTTCATCTCTCATGCCTTAAATTATCTATTATGATGCCCAGATTGTTTTACATGATTATCTGTAAGTGTCTTAAGCCTGTTCATCTCTTTGATGGCAAGCTCTCTGTCCTTATTGATTTCAGTAAGCTCATTTATCTTATTTTTGCATGTGGCTAATTCGGCAAGTGCTACCAATCCATCGTTTAGAGTTTCATGGCTACAGTCTCTACAAAGTAATTATCCAGATAAACCTCCTGGTAACTCTCATGTATATAATCCTGAATCTCTTTTCGATAAAGTCCATTCCGTCAATATCATCTATACAAAAACTTTCCATAAAATCAGATTCAGTTAAAACTGAATTTATCCTGAATCTTATTTGAATTGTTTTGATAGAAGCTGTGTAATGCGATATTTTATAAAGAGTTCTCTATCCTTTATAAAGTCCATTGACTCATCAAATATCCACCGCAGTCTATTGCGGTAAGCTTATCTCCGTCCAATATAAAATTATCAAATATAGCATCCAGATTAAGAGCATCCTCATCCACTATCTTTTTAAGATATTCTTTAACTCTTCTATAAATCCGTTAATATCCTTTTTTATACAGTCCTCACAAAGCCTGCTTAAAGACTTTCCGTTTACAAAAGGAAAGTTTATTTCTCCGGCATTTTTAAAAGTTCCTTCAAGCACTGTTACGCTGTCATTTTTAATAAAGCTTTTGCGCCGTCATACATACCCAAATATGTGGAATACCCTCTTTTTTCAAAGCGGACTTTACGACATACTTTTTACCGTCTCTAAGTCTGATTTCCGTCTTTATCTGATATTTTGGGAGTCTGGTTCTGTTGTATTTGATATAGACATTCTCCTCATTTCCACCGGCAACTATAATATATGAGTTTGCAAAAGCTGTCAAAAATCTCCTGTTTTTGCAGACTGTGAAAATCTTTCTCCGATATCTTTCAGTGCAAATCTTGGATAATCATATGCCTTTATCTGTGAAAGCTCACCTGCTCCCGGCATCTCCTTATCTGAGAAAAGCTTATACACATATCTATAGTTCGGATATGGATAGTATGTGGAATGCTCACTACCCATTCTCTTACTAGCTTTTACACTTAAAGCTTCTTTTGTCCAAACTCTTCTTCAAAGTAGTTCATTCCGTATTTATTATCAAATATCAAAACCAGCTTTGTGTTCGGCTTTTTCTCTTTGCATTAGCTTAGACTACCATATCACTGCCATGAAAGCAATCACTGTATCAAAATCATTAAAACTCTATACTCTCAAAATCAGCTATATATTCTATATCAATACCGAAAAACCGCCTGTACACTTCCAAGCCTTTCCAGCTCATCTTCATAAATATATACTTTTGATTTTTTTACATAAATCATCCAATATAGCTATTTGACTTCCTAAGAATAATGTCTTACCCTTTATATCTATCCATTCCGTGTTTCCAAGGATAGGGATGAAAAAGAAAGACAAATTTTTCCAAACCGGATTTTTCTTTCAAAAGACTATATTCATCTTTTTCCATACTTTTTGAAAGTTCTAAAAGACTCATTTTTCTCCTTTTAATTACTCGTTTTGAGTAAGATTTACCTTTTGATTCCATATCATAAACACCCACAGTATTCTTGTTTGAAATAACTGTTATGAGATGTAACATCATAGAGTCTGTGATATACAACATGCGTGCCGTTTTCAAATCCATGCTACACTCATACTTAGAAGATACTCTCCACCCTGTAGAGTCATTTTCTGCTTGAATTCCTACAACCGCTTCATCACCCGGCTTTTACGGGTTTTACTTCCACTCCTTCAAACATTGTATTGGTACCGCTAAGTTCCGTTCCTTTTTATCTTTAATGAGTGAATGTAAATATGGAGATTCTGATATTTGCATTAAATCTTATCTTTTCTCTGATGGTAAACTCTTCTCCCTTAAGCAAAAGATTGGTAAGCTCTCCCTTGGAATCTAAAAGTCCCAAATCGTATATCTCAGCCCTACCGTCACCATACTCTGTTTTATTCGGATTGATGGATATCTTTTTCCTTCATAAGACCATGATATTCTTTTTGCATGTGTCTTATTTGATATCATTGTTTAATTCCATCATATCTGAAAAATTACTGTCAAGTCTCTTTGCAAGATCTGATTCCAAATCATCCATTCTTCCTGCCAGGATCTTCTTATACAGATCCACCATTTCTCCTGCAGGACCTTCCGCCAAAAACTCTCCTTTATTTAAAAGTATAACCTTGTCACAGTACTTTTATTACGCTTCCCATATCATGAGTTACCATCAATATGGTAGTACCGGTCTTTTCTTATCTCTTCCATTCTTCTGTAGCATTTTGCCTGGAAGAAAACGTCTCCTACCGAAAGCGCCTCATCAACTCATCAAAATCTCAGGCTCTACATTTATTGCAAGTGCAAATGCAAGTCTTACAAACATACCTGATGAATAGGTTTTCTAGGCTGATACACAAAGTCGCCTATATCGGCAAACTCTAAGATCTCAGGAAGCTTTGCCTCCATCTGCTCTCTGCTAAAGCCCATCATAGTTCCGTTCATATATATATTTTCAATGCCGGTATAGTCCATATTAAAGCCCGCACCAAGCTCCAAAAGTGCGGAAATATTTCCGTCAACTTCCACACTTCCTGTAGTCGGATTTAATACTCCGGTTATGATTTTTAATATAGTTGACTTTCCCGATCCGTTTGTTCCTATAATTCCCACTGTAGAACCCTTTTCTACAGAGAATGATATTTTATCCAAGGCAAAGAATTCCTTGTGATATTTTTTGTGTGTAAGGGAAATACTCTCCTTTAACCTGTCTATAGGCTTATCATACAGTCTGTAGATTTTGGTAACATCACAGACATTTATCGCTAAATTGCTCTGCATACTTCTCCTTATAATACATCTGAAAAATGTGGTCGTAACTTATTAAACATTCTAAGTCCTATAAATAACAGTATTACGTAACAACCCAAAAATACACTGTAAGTCCCGGTCTTTCAAAGAAAAGTTTCCTCTGAGTATGCTGTCTCTGTATCCGACCACAATATAATATACGGTTTAATTTCATTATCTTTTCAACCTTTGCAGGAAATATGAGAACATTGTAGGGATCCCACATTATAGGTGTCATCCACATTCCGAAACTGTAATGCAATTCCACTATCTGTGACATATCCTTAAAGAATACATTTATTGCACAGGTTATATATATTATTGCCAGTGCAAATATTGACAAGCAGAAACTGTAATACACTATTCCTATCCAACTTACCATCGGTAATCTGCCAAAATGCCAAAGTCATTGTTATCATTATCACAACAAAGATTCCATGTACTATAAGGCATGAAATCACCTTGATAACAGGCAGTATTGATACATTAAACACTACCTTCTTTACAAGATAATTGTATTCTGAAAGTACACTTAGGTTCCCGAGATTTAGAGTCTCCGCAAAGAAAAACCATGGCACAATGCCCGGAACCAGCCAAAACCACATATGGAACTCCAGGTCAGGAGGTGTACTCTTCAAATCCCATCTGGAAGATCAAAAAGTATATAAGTACGGTAACTACAGGCTGAACAAACATCCATGCAATGCCAAAATAGGACCCTGACAAAGCGTTTCTTAAAATCAGCCTTTGCCAAATCCCCATATGATTGCTCTTGATTTTTAATATTTCTCGTATAAGCGATATTATATTCATATCTTTTTCCATTCATTATTTTTACAAAGTTTTTATCAATAAATATATCGGAAATCCCGTGAACTCACAGGATTTCCAACATTAAAATCAATCAAACTTAAATGTTTCTTTAAGGCCTTTCCACTTTGTATCCTTATCAGACATTATCAGCTCAATTCCGTCTACAGGCCAGTCAATTCCTATATCCGGGATCATTGTATATAAGACCACCCTCATCATTTGGATGATAGAAGTCTGTACATTTGTATGCAAACACCGCCTCATCTGAGAGTACTACAAAAGCCATGTGCAAAACCCTTCAGGTATATAGAACTGCTTTTTATTTTTCATCTGAAAGACGTACCCGAAGTACTTTCCGAATGTCTTTGAATTCTTTCTAAGATCCACAGCAACATCATAAACTTCACCGCTTAAGACTCTTACAAGTTTGCCCTGTGGATGCTCCTTTTTGGAAATGAAGTCCATGAAGCACTCCCTTTGATGACTTTGACTGATTGTCCTGTACAAAGACCATATCAAGTCCCGCCTCTTTGAAATCGTTCTGATTATATGTTTTCTACAAAATATCCTCTGTCATCTTTAAATACTGTAGGAGTGATTACACATAACCCTCTATTTCACACTCTCTACTGTGATTTTTCCCATATTAATACACCTCGTTGTTTTTAGCTTTATTACTGTTCTAAATTATACTTCACAGTAGTATTTCAGTCAACATACGAACGTAAAAAGCCACCAAATAGTGGCTTTCTCTTATATTTTATTTATTCATTGCCGCATCAAAGGCTTCCAGTGCTTCCTTTTGTTCCTTTGTAAGCTTTGTAGGTACCGATACCACCAAGGTTATGTAGTGGTCACCTCTGTTATTTTTATTTCTAAGGAAAGGTACTCCCTTGCCTTTTAATCTTACTCTTGTATCTGTCTGAGTTCCGGCTTTTTACCGCCACTTCCACTTCACCGTCTACAGTCTTTACTCTGATACTGCCGCCAAGTGCAGCCTTTGCAAAGCTTATAGGCACTGTTGAGAAAATATTGGTATCCTGGCGCTTAAAGATAGGATGAGGACTTACAACCGCCTCTACAAGCAGATCTCCTCTCGGACCGCCGTTTATTCCCGGTTCTCCGCCTCCTGCCATTCTTATAGACATACCGTTATCTATACCTGCAGGTATATCCACCTCAAAGCTCTTCTTCTTTTGAATATATGCCTTACCGTTACAATCAGGACATTTATCCTTAATAATTTTTCCTGTACCGTTACATTCAGGACATGTCTTTACATTCTGCATAGTGCCAAACAATGTCTGCTGTGAATATATCACCTGACCTTTTCCGTTACACTTCAGGACAGGTTGTAGGCGATGTACCCGGCTTTGCTCCCGAACCGTGACATGTTGCACATTCTTCCTTGAAGTTTACCTTGATTTCCTTCTTACATCCGAAAACACCCTCTTCAAAGGTAAGTCTTACAGATGCTCTTACATTTGCTCCCTTCATCGGGCCTGTTCTTGTGGCTCTGCTTCCGCCACCGCCAAACATGCCTCCAAAGAGATCTCCGAAAATATCCTCACCGCCAAAATCAAATCCGGAAGAGCCTCCGAATCCGCCGGCTCCGGCACCTGCTCCACCATCAAAGGCAGCATGACCGAATTGGTCATACTGTCTTCTCTTATCAGGATCGCTTAGCACTGAATAGGCTTCACTGGCCTCCTTGAACTTCTTTTCAGCCTCAGGATTATCAGGATTTGAATCCGGATGATATTTTTTTGCCAGCGCTCTATATGCCTTTTTTATTGCAGAGTCATCAGCGTTCTTATCCACGCCAAGTACTTCATAGTAATCTCTTTTACTCTCTGCCATCAGTTGCTCTCCTTATTATACCTCTTTAAAATCACCGTCTATAACATCGTCATTTGAAGATGTACCTGCATCCTGTGCTCCTGTTGTATCTGCACCTGCTGCAGCTGCTGCACCTGCATTCTGTGCCGCACCTGCCTGCTCATATACCTTTGCAAAAAGCTTCTGAGCACTTTCCATAAGCTTCTCTTTGCCTGCCTTGATATCATTTATCTGATCATCTGTCATAGCATCGATAGGTGCTCTGTTGATAGCCTCTTTTCAATGCAGTAAGATCAGCCTCAACTGCAGCCTTGTCATTTGCATCAAGATTGTCACCAACCTCTTTTAGAGCATTCTCAGTCTGGAATACTATAGAGTCGGCTTCATTTCTTGCATCAATGCCTTCTTTTCTCTTCTTATCCTGTGCCTCAAACTCTGCAGCTTCCTTTACAGCCTTGTCGATATCACTTTCTGACATATTTGAACCTGCTGTAATTGTGATATGCTGCTCCTTACCTGTTCCAAGGTCTTTTGCAGATACATTAACGATACCGTTTGCATCAATATCAAATGTAACCTCTATCTGTGGAACACCTCTTCTTGCAGGTAAAATACCGTCAAGTCTGAACTGTCCTAAAGTCTTGTTATCTCTTGCAAACTGTCTCTCACCCTGTACTACATGGATGTCAACAGCTTCCTGATTGTCTGCAGCTGTAGAGAATATCTGGCTCTTCTTTGTAGGTATTGTAGTATTTCTCTCAATAAGTCTTGTAGCTACACCACCCATTGTCTCGATTGAAAGTGAAAGCGGAGTAACATCAAGAAGCAATACATCTCCTGAGCCTGCTTCTCCTGAAAGCTTACCGCCCTGAATACCTGCACCGATTGCAACACCTTCATCAGGGTTGATGCTCTTTGAAGGCTCCATACCTGTAAGGGCTTTTACCTTCTCCTGTGCATTGATCATTCTTGTAGATCCACCTACAAGCAATACCTTTCCAAGATCGCTTGCTGTGATACCTGCATCCTTAAGAGCATTCTGTACAGGTACAGCTGTTCTTTCAATAAGGTCAAGTGTAAGCTCGTCAAACTTAGCTCTTGTAAGAGTAATATCAAGGTGCTTCGGTCCCTCTGCTGTTGCAGTGATAAACGGAAGGTTGATATTTGTTGTTGTTGCTGTTGAAAGCTCTTTTTTAGCCTTCTCTGCAGCTTCTCTAAGTCTTTGAAGTGCCATCTTATCTGTTGAAAGATCCACACCCTCTGCCTTCTTAAACTCACTTACAAGCCAATCTGTAATCTTATTATCAAAGTCATCACCACCAAGATGTGTATCACCGTTTGTAGCCAAAACTTCTATAACTCCGTCACCGATCTCAATGATTGAAACATCGAATGTACCACCACCAAGGTCATATACCATAATCTTTTGCTCAGCATCATTGTCAAGACCGTAAGCAAGAGCTGCAGCTGTAGGCTCGTTGATAATTCTCTTTACATCAAGACCTGCAATCTTACCTGCATCCTTTGTAGCCTGACGCTGTGCATCGTTGAAATATGCAGGAACAGTGATAACAGCCTCTGAAACCTTCTCACCTAAATAGCTCTCAGCATCAGCCTTAAGCTTCTGAAGAATCATTGCTGAAATCTCCTGTGGTGTGTATGACTTACCGTCTATAGTCACCTTATAATCTGTACCCATATGTCTCTTTAATTGAAGAGATTGTTCTGTCTGCATTTGTAACTGCCTGACGCTTTGCAGGCTCACCTATAAGTCTCTCACCTGTCTTTGTAAATGCTACAACTGAAGGTGTTGTTCTTGAACCTTCAGAGTTTGGAATAACTACAGGCTTTCCACCCTCCATAACTGCTACACAGCTGTTTGTTGTACCTAAATCTATACCAATAATCTTACCCATTATTTTATCCTCCTAATAAATCAAAATTTGTATTTTCTAAATCTATATAAAATATCTCACTTTGTCCTTACAAAGCAAAATATAGTCTCAAAAATTAATTTGCAACCTTTACCATGCTATGTCTAAGAACACCGTCCTTGTACATATATCCTTTTAAAAAGTTCCTCAGCGACCACATTTTTCACCTAAGCTTTCATCTTCTATATGCATTACTGCATTATGTAAGTTAGGATCGAAGTCTTTGCCCACACAATCAATCGGCTTAACTCCCAAATCCTCAAGAGTCTTTGTCATCTGATTGTATATCATTGCTATTCCGTCAGCAAAAGGCTTTGCCCTTTCACCCATCTGAAGGTGTTGCAAGCATTGCTCTTTCAAAAGTTGTCAACTACCGGCAAAATTTTTTCAGCCACACTTCTTGCTCCCATATCAAACATGGTAGCTTTTTCTTTTTCACTTCTTTTTCTGAAATTATCAAACTCCGCCATGCTTCTTTTTAAGTCTGTCCGTCAAATCAGCAATGGCAAGGTCTTTTTATCAGGCTTTCCTTCAAGATTTTCATCACTGAAAGCTTCCTCCACCTCAGCCTCCATAGCTGCAGCCTTTGCCGCTGCCTCCTCAGGTGTTTCTTCGGCTTCCTCAACAAATTCCCCTGTCTCTTCGCCTTCTAAAAACCTCTTTGTTCTCTTCCTGTTCTCTTTTTTTAAATCTTTTTCTTTCACAGCCCTCTCCTCTATTCATCATTTTTAAACTGCTCATCAAGCGATGCCATTACAGTTTTTATAGTTTTTAATACTTTCTCATAGTCCATTCTCTTCGGTCCTACTATACCTATAGAGCCTCTGAGTCCTTCGCCTATCTCATAATTGGCTGTAACTACGGAAAGATCTCTCATATCTGAAATCGGCACTTCATTTCCGATATATACTCTGATACCGTCATTATCATCATCATTTACACCTGCAAGTATTTCCTTAGCTTATCCTTTTCTTCAAAAGCATTTTACAAGCTGACTTGCCTTTCTCTCTGTCGGAGATCTCAGGGTACTTGAAAATATTTGTGGTACCGCTTGTATATATCTCAAGGTTGTCGGTAGCACTTTTCAAACACTGCCGCTACTTCTCGTAAAACCTTATCCACTATATCTCCATAAACTCCCGCATCCGTTCGTAACTTATTCATAATGCTTAAGTTTATCTCTTCCACGGTAAGTCCGTTTAATGAAGTGTTTATAAGCAGATTCAGGTTTAGATTTCGCTCTCCGATATTTCGCTGTCGATATCTATTATCTTATTATTGATAATATTACCTTCCGCAACCGTCACCAAAAGGAGCTTGAACTTATCTATCTTTGAGAGTTGCAAAAACTTTACTTTATTGGAGTGTATTGTCGGTCCTGATATCATAGCGGCATAATTGGTGTCTCTTGCAATAATCTTTGCCAACTGCTTCAAGACGTTTCCAATCTGTCCACTTTTTTTAAACATCAAGTCCTTAAATGCCTCAGTCTCTATCTCCTTTTTCTCTCAAAATCTCATCTACATAGAATCTGTATCCCTTATCTGAAGGTATACGTCCTGCAGAAGTATGGGGCTGTAAAATATAACCCATATCTTCCAAATCGCTCATTTCATTTCTTATAGTAGCAGAGCTCAAATTTAACTCAGGGAGCTTTGAAATAGTTCTTGAACCTACCGGCTCCCCTGGTTTCCATATAATTCTTTATAATAGCTTTTTAAAATAATCGCTTTCCTGTCCTCTGAATCCATTCGCTCCTCCCTTCTTTATTTGTTAGCACTCATTTATCTAGAGTGCTAACTCTATTAGCTACTATATTCCATATAGGAATATTTGTCAATAACTTTTTTTAAATTTTTTTATACCGATAAAATACAAAAATAAAAACTCCCAAACATATATGTCTGAGAGTTTATATTTTTATTATAGCCTTATCAACCTATTCCTCCATAGAATGCACCTGCTATAAGTGCAAGCAATGCAAGACCTGTATATACATACTTACCTAAGAAGAACCAGATTTCTCCTTTCGGTCTTCTTTGCACCTGTATTTACAGCTTCCATAGTATACTTCTTTCCGAATACAAAGAACAACATTACTGATGCCAGTACCGCACCTATCGGGCAAATATAGATAGATACCGCATCCATCCAGCTTCCTACAATTCCCTTGTATAAGTACTGCAACAACCACACCGATTACTCCGATAATTCCTACAGACTGTACTCTGCTGAGTTTAAACTGCTGCTGTAATGTAGCTACAGGCGCCTCATACAGATTTACAAGTGAACTGAGTCCTGCAAATGTAACACATACAAAGAATATAATTCCTACAATCATGCCGCCCGGCATCTGATTCATTATATTTACAGGTAGATAAACATAAGTCCCGGACCGCCTTCACTAAGTTCTGCTCCCGATGTAGCCATAGCAGGTATAATAACGAGTGCTGCAAGAAGTGCCGCACAGGTATCAAAGATAGCTATGTTCATTGCAGAGAAAGGTACATCCTCTTTCTTACTGAGATAGGAGCCGTAAACAACGGTACCGTTACCTGCAATAGAAAGCGAGAAAAATGCCTGTCCGAATGCAAATATCCAAAGTCTTATGTCCTTTAATCCTTCAGGATTTACAGTAAAGATATACTTATATCCGTTTACTGCACCCGGCTGTATTCCTATATAAACAGCAAGTCCGATCATCATTACAAAAAGCAGAGGCATCATAAACTTATTTGCTTTCTCTATACCGTCAGCAACTCCTAATGCCATAATAGCAAAGTTTACAATGAGTGCTATTATTATCCATGTATTGTTTCCGAATGCTGTAGCTGTAGATCCGAAAGTTCCACCTATGACATCCATGTTTGTTCCCATTCCAAAGAGCTTTCCTGTAAATGCCATTACTACATATTTAAATATCCAACCTACTACACATGAATAACCTATTGCAAGAGCTAAAGAACCTATTGTAGGTATAATTCCTATGCTCTCACCTACTTTTCTGCTCTTTCCGGCATGAGCCATAGCAGCACCGAATGCTCCTATAGGACCTTTTCCTGTGCTCCTTCCAAGTGCGATTTCTTCCACTACTCCTGTACTGCCTATCAATATAACGAATATAAAGTAGGGAATCAAAAAGTCATTCCCCCAGGCTGACACAAGCACCGAAATCTCCACAGGTTTCCCATACCTACAGCTGAACCTACACATGCTATAATAAAAACCTATTTGTGAGTTAAAACCATCCTGCTTTACAGGCGTATTATCTGAAACCCATAAACTTCCTCCATCTTGCCAAAAATGCAAGTCCCCTTAAAAGCAGTCCGGTCTTTTACAAGACCGGCTGCCAAATATGTCTTATTTATTTTCCCAGTATCCGTAATTTCCTTCATCACACATTTCTTCTTTGCTTGGAGCATATGGCTCTGCCCATGCATGGAAATGTCTCATAGGTAATGTATGACCGAATGTAATCTTTAAATTAGGAACCGTATCTCTGTCTTTATAAAGTTGTGTCAATGCTGCAATAATATAATCCATATGCTGTTTGCTGAACTGACTTCTGTTGATAGCCAAACGAACAACATTACATACTTCCTTTTGCTGCTCAGGAGTCTTTAAATCATATTCCATAGAGAAATCACCAAGCTCTGAACAACGAATACCGTAACGATGGATCATCTCTAAAGAAAGTGCCTGTCCGGCAAAGCTCTCATGACCTCTCTTATAGTTAAAGAATTTATCAACATCAATATAAATTCCATGTCCGCCTGCAGGCTGTACTACAGGAACACCGTTTGCTGTAAGTCCGTCTGCCAGATACTGACACTGTCTTACTCTCTCATCCTGATAATCAAATCTTGCCTCTTCATACATACCCTGGCAAAGAGCCATGATATCATGTCCCGACATTCCGCCGTAAGAATCATTACCGTAAGCTGATATCTGACGAACCTTTAAAAGATGTCCGATATCTGTCTTTACGCTGCCGTCCTCATTAAACTCTGAGAACTTCTGCCAGAAAAGACCTTTGTCACGGAAAGCCAAAACTCCACCCATATTTGCATGTCCGTTTTTCTTAAGTGATGCTGAAACTACATCAAAGTAAGAGAACATCTCTTTAGCTATTTCACAGATTGACTTGTCGGCATAACCCTCTTCATTCATCTTTATGAAGTAGCAGTTTTCTGCCCATCTTGCACCGTCCATAACAAATGGGATATTGTACTTATGTGCAATCTTTGAAACTTCTCTGATATTCTTCATAGAAACAGCCTGTCCGCATACAGAGTTGTTTGTTACTGTAGAATAAATAAGCGGAACATTCTCAACACCTACAGCTTCAATAAGCTGATTGAGTTTATCTATGTCCATATCTCCCTTGAAAGGATTCTTTCTCATACTTTCCGCTCTCAGGTACCTCAAATAAAATCTCCTTATGGAAAAGGTTTCTAGGTACATTACCCATCTGCTTGATATTACCTTCTGTAGTATCAAAGTGAGCATTTGACGGAATAGTAAATACTTTACCCGGCCATCTCTTTGCAAATAACGGCTTTAATACATCAAATAAAAGTGCCTCCGCACAACGTCCCTGTGGAACGATAAATGTGTTAGGTCTTGAAAGCTGATACTTACCGCCATTGATAAATCCACCTTCATAGTCAACCAGATACACCTCATTCATCATCTTCTCTACATCATCCTTGTCTACGCCCTCTTTGATGTAGTTGATAAGTCTCTTCTGATCGTCTCCTCTTTCCCATACATCTCTGAATGCATCCAAAAGAACATAATATCCTTTATTTCTTCCGTAAGACTCGTCTGCAAGGAACATAGCCGACCATTGTGTGTCTGTCATTGATGTAGTACCTGAGTCTGAAAGGCAGTCGATATATAAAAGACCTGCAGGAAAAGCAAACTCATTATAATGAGTCATCTCAAGGGCTTTCTTTCTTTGCTCCTGTGTAACTGTAGGAACTTCTCTCACTACATGTGTCCATGACTTCGGTGCCTCTACACCTAACATCTTCTCATACTCCATTTTAATACCTCCAAATACAAAAATATATTTTGATACCCCGGTCATCGTAAGTAACGACTGGCGGACGGTATTACAATCCCTTTAAGCAATAAATATATCTCATCTGATTATCGAGACTATATGCATTTAATCTCTAAAAGTTTTATATATAAGTGAAATATTGTCTAAATATTGCTATGAGAATAATTTATCACCTTTTTAGAACACTGTCAATATTGTTTAATAAAAAGCTTATTGTAGTTTATTTTTAGTATATTTATGTGCATTTTGCATTAAATTTTTATTTTTAAGATAATTCTTTGAAATAAAGAAATTGCTATTTGATAAATTTATCAGGATTTTTTCTTAACTTCGTCTTTAATCAGATATACAGATATATAGTTAAAAGCCTTTATTTTTCATATATATTTTTAAATCAAATAATATTTGAGAATTTTTCATGAGAATTTTTTCTATTTTCTTTATATCAACTTCTTTTTTGATTAATTTGTCATTTTTCGTGATTTTTGCTTAAAACTTAAATTTTTATATCATAATATTTTAAGTTTTGGTATAATAATAACAGATATTTCTTCAAGCTTTAATATGACGGTACAATACAAATATGATTTGGAGTATTTATGAATGAATTTGAGATAAAGCGATATATTGATATTTTTCCGATTTTTGAGCACTCTGCTGGGTCCCTGACTATGAAATCATACTATATGATCTAAAACATATAATATATATAATAAACGGAAATATAACGGCAGACAAACAGGTGATGTGCTCAGTACAACGATGAAAAACCCTATTACAGAACAAAAGAATCCGCTGATAAGAAATGGATATCAAACTATAGAGCTCTTTTCAGCCAACGGCAAGATTCTCAGATGTTCTACATTTTATATAAAAGATGAAAAAGGCAAACCTGTAGGAGCTCTCAATATAAACTTTGACGACAACAGGTACAGAGAACTTTCAAACCTTGTATTTTTCTCTATGTCATCCGGATAATTATGTATCCAAAAATATTTCTATTGAAATAAAGGAAACGATGACCAGGCAGTTTTTTTCCGAAAACATTTCAAATACGATAGATGAAGTATTAAAAAGGATTGATAAGTCTCTTCCCTTCAGCAAGCTTTAGCCATTCAGAAAAGCTTGATATAATACGTCAGCTCTATCAAAAGAGTATTTTTTTCTATGAAAGGTGCCATAAAGACAGTAGGTCTCAAACTGTCATGCTCTCCTGCAAGTATGTACAGATATCTGAAGACAGTAAAAATGAGTGATAATAAACTTTTACATGTGTTTAAAAAGTATATATTATCTTTTAATTAAAAGTAATATTAACTACTCAATTTATGTGCTACAATAGTACAAAAAGATATCTCTTTAAAAAAAGAGTGAAAAATCAGTATAAAAGAAAGGAATTTTATGAAAAACTGATTTTAATTTTTTCACTGCTTTTTCACTCTTTATGAGTATGTCGGTATTTGCTGCCGACTATAGTATAGGCAGTGCTTCATGGGATGTAGGAGACAAGGCATTGGCAACCTGGGATGAGACTGAGGACAAAACAAAGTACAAAGGTACAGTTGTATAAGGAAACAAAAAGGTTGGATCCAATAATGCTGCAAGCTCCGAGAAATATGATTTTACAAAACTGATCATCGACAATGGTGCAGGGCAAACTACCATTTTTAAAGTTTATCCTTTAAAGAGGTGGTCCAAGTATGACTGTAGATTCTGATATCGAGTATTTTGACTATGATGCGATAGCTGAATATAAAAAGAAAAGAAGCGGTACAACTCCAAGCTCCAATAATACTAACAACAATACTAACAGCACCACTTCTACAGGAACAAACAACGCAACCGTTACCGGATGGTATCAGACAAACAATACATGGCATTACAGAAAGGCTGACGGTACACATGCCACTAACTGGTTTATGGTAAACAACCTTTGGTATTTCTTTGATGCTAACGGAAATATGCTTACAGGATGGATCGAGAATAATGGTAACAAATATTATCTCAATCAGCCAAACGGTGACATGCCTGTAGGTTGGGCACTTATAAATGATAAGTGGTACTATTTTGAGGAGTCAGGTCTTTATAAAAAGGGCTGGATTGAGTACAACGGACATTGGTATTACCTTGATGCCAACGGACAGATGGTTACAAATACAACTATCGACGGATATAATATAAATCAAGACGGTGTTTGGGTTCAATAATAAAGGGGATTTAATATGCTAAAGAAACATCAATTCTGGGCAATTGTAGCAGTTGTTGGACTGGTAATGTGTTTTATCACAGGACATGCTATGGTAGCAGGACGTAAGACAAATGCAGTTGCAGAATAAAGAAATTAAAAATCAGTACCACCGGCTAAGCCGGTGGTTTGTTATTTCGCCCTATAAGGGCTCTTTACCTGCGCTAGAGTCTAAAGACTCATCGAAAGTTCGCCAACCGCACATCATTTACTTACTTTAGCCCTTAGGGCTTTATTTTTCTTATTGTCTTTTTATTACCGGCTCACCCTGTTGCTACTTGTCAAGGACTTTTTAATCAAAATCATCTTTTTTTTCGTCCGATTTTCTCCTAAGCTCCCTCAACATTATTCTTGTCAACTTATCTTGCATTGTTTCTGTCGCATTTTCATTGAAATGGACAACAACCTCATAGGTGGTCTTTCCAATCTTTCTCTTTGTGCTAATGCCGTTTTTTATCCTTATTTTTCAGTTCTTCCATAAATTCTCCTTTCCGTTTTTGGATTTTTGACAACAAAAAGGAAGTATCGGCAATTCCTTTTACTTTCCTCTTGTAATATCCTATTTGATTTTTACTTCGACAAACTGGGACTTATCTATTCAACACCGTTATAAATATCAATTTTCTCCATAACTTCCTGTTTATCTATCCTACAACTTAGATTTTGTTTTGCTTATTAATATACAATTATTACTAATATCATTGATAATTTTCTCGATATCATCTTTAGATAGTGGAGTGATTGTCGAAAGTTTATCTTACCAATTCCATTCAAAGATGTTCCATAAAAATACCCTTTTTACATTTTCAACTATCCACCATCTATCATGTATAGCTTCAGAATCATAAACATACATCGGTATGGACACCCTTCTCAAAAATATTTTTATGTGAATTAATATCACATTTGCGTGTGTCAATAATTAATTTTATACTTGATACTTTTGCTGCTCTAATAATTCCTAAAAATAAGTCTATATAATCTTTATCACATTTCTTAGGAAAAAGATATGGATCAAAAATTGTTAGTTGATTTTCTTCACTTTCGATATTAAGTAATCTTCAGAAAGAAAAGAAATCTTTTTCAGATAAAGTCATATTTTTGTTACCAACAGCCTCCTCAATGTATTGATAATTATTTTTCCGCCATATAATTTTTTCCATGCGAGATCTACTTCTTTGTTAGGAATACGAGTTATATAATCATAATGTATCCCCATATCTTTTAAAGATTTTTCCTATATCTGTAATCGTTATCAAATGTCAGTCTCCATTAATTCAAGTATTTCTTCAATTGAGTTTCAACACTTTTCATCATCTAGAGAACATAACAACCACTTTTTCCTTTTAAGTATATCATCATTTGCAAAGGGAGGGTATTCTGACCAATTGTTAGAATAGACTTTCACATTTGATAGGGCGGAAAATACCGTATTGAAAAAGAAACATTCTATAATTCCTAAGTTATTCTTTTCTCCATTAACCATAGGATCAATAAAGTTTGTCGTATTTAAATGAAAGTAAATTATTTTTCTTTTCCTCCTTCATCACCAATTATACAAATTCTGATTTGTCAATTTCTCGTCCATCCTATTATATCACTTTTCTCATATTTTTCCATTCTATCAAGCTGAATATTCATTCTTGTAACCATATTTTTTTATTTAACTCACTACAAAAACGGTGGTAATCGTTTTAAGGCTCTTTTTCTCTCTCGGCTCTTTGTACCTATTTTGCATTTAGAAACAAAACAGAGTGCTTGCACCGTCTTTTAAGCATATCTTAAAGGTGATCTCCTATCATATATTCCTCAATCGTTGGAGCTTTGCTTCTCTCATTTGTTTTCTTTCTCAATTCTTCCTCATCTTTCTCATACCAGTGAAGCAAGGTTGCATAATGGTCTTGATAGGTCTTTCCACTGCTTTGCATATACCTTAATAGCTTTTCAATCATTGTGTTTGTGTGGCTTTTAACTTTTCCTTTAGTCTTTGATATTCTTCATCGCTTAAGTTGACATTATGAAATTCCCCGTAGGTTTTTGAGTTTGTGGGTGGGGGACTTTCTTCTTCTCCTCTCCCCTTATCTATACTAACCTTATCTAATCTACCCTTATCTATACTGGGTTGACCGCTTGTCAACCTTTGGTCAACCAAATGACAACCACTCTCTTTGATATACATTCCGTTTTTAGTTTGGGATAGGCTTTGCACCTCATTTTCATAAAGGGTCGGCTTGTACCTGTCTTTACAGATAAAGTTGTTGATTTTCCAATGGGTAATGACGATAATTCCTTGTTCAAAGACAATCACAAAGCCTTTGGCAATGAGTATTTTAAGGTCATCTTCATTCGCTCCGATAATCTTGATGATTTTCTTAGGATTATTTACAAAGCCGTCATCATCTGCCCTCATTGATAGATGAAAATATAGGCATTGACTACTTAGTGGCATATCTAAAAATAAATCGCTATCTACTATCTTTAGTGAAAACATTCTTTTATCTGCCATTTTTCTCTCCTTTCGTTCCTCTTATGCACCGAAACAGTGCGTCTGCTTATCTTATTTACGATGTTATCCCATTTTGGGACTTCATCTTTCCTCATTCCTATAATAGTTCTTTGTCTTTTACTTTCGTTTTTCGTAGGCTTCTTGTTGCTCCTGATATTTCTTAATCTGTGCAATGACACTTGGTTTTTCTCCTCTCTTAATTGCCTTATCAATCTCAATGGATAGGTCTATTCCATAATCGTCATTGACTGTTTTGACGGCATACTTGATATGATTGATTTGCTCGTATTCATCTTTGATAGATTGAGATTGTTTGTTGAGTTTCGATATTTCACTTTCAAGGCTTTCCATCTCTTTCTTCCAACTCTTTGGCTTTAAGGCACTTTCTCCGCTTAATTTTTCAATCCGTCCTTTTGCTCTTTGGTATTTGTCGATTTCCTCTTGATAGGGTATTGTAGAAGCTGTCTTTGAACAAAAAGGTTTTGCTTTTCCACTCCTCATAAATCTTTCTGTTTGCTTTGATGATGTCTGCATAGACAAGGCATTGATTAAGTGTTTCTATTCTTTGGGTTTTGGCTTTGATGTCCTGATAGATGTTCTTATTCTTGCCTTGTAGTTCGGTGATTTTTCCTTGCAAATCTGCAATGGTCTGCAATTTGTTATCGGATAGATATATCCTTGCTTTTGGAAAAGCAGTTGAGGTCTGCACTTATCTTTTTGTTGCTTGCATAGGGGTTTAGTTTTCTTGCCTTTTTCGCCCTGTAAGTCATAGTAAATGCTGATGTACTCATAGAGATTAAAGAGTCTCGCTTTGTCCTCATATTCCACTTTTTCTCCTGTTTGTACTGCTCATATTTTTCAAATAAAACTTTTGTAAAATCATTCAGCCAAGAGGTGAGTTCAGCTATTCTTTCTCGGACTGCTCTCACAATGGAATTATGCTTTTTGATTTCTCGGTTGATGTTTCCTTTCTCAGTTTCTACTCCTTTTCGCTCTAAGGCACCGGCACTCGCTCCTAAATGAATGGTCGGTATTTCTTCTTTCCTTGTCTTTGATACGAACGATGATCCACTCGTTTTTGTTCTCCAGCTTTTTTCTAAATACTGATTACAAAAGCGTAGCAAAATGTTCTCTCCATTTCTCCGCATTTTTCTTGTTGTTCCAATCAGTGAGGTCGATTTCCATGTTTTAGGTTTTCCGTTCTTGCCTAAAATCTTGTTTCCTGTTCATCAAAAGATATTCTTTTGCTCTTTGCTCCCCAAGTGCCATCTTGACTTAAGGGGCGAACAGTTGTCATTATATGAACGTGAATATTTCCGTTTCCCTCGTCATTTCCTTGATGAATAGCAAGGTCTGCAATCATTCCTTTGGATACAAAATTTTCTTGTATAAACTCCCGAATAAGTTCCTTGTTTTTCTTTCAAACTTAACTCTTTGGGTAGGGGCAATAATGAAGTTTCTTACAGTTGTGCATTGATGGCTTTTTCATTCAATTCCACACTGTTCCATAAGGTGGAGCGGTCTAAAAATTCTTTCGGTGCATTTTCCGGCAAGAAAATTTCTTTATGCCCCAAACCCTTTTTGTTGTGATAATCGTGGGTTACTCCGTCCCATTAATTCGTCAGTTTCTCACAAGAAATATAGGCAGCACTTGCCACAGCACTTTTTCCTTTTCCTCTTGAGATGATGGAAATATTAAAGTGAAAACTGTCTGCCACTCTTATCAACTCCTTTCGCTTTTAGATTGTCTTTGTTCTTTTATTTTGTTGTTTCAGGTGTCGGTCTTAGCGGTTTTCTTCTTGGATAATCCGCAAGGTGAATGACCGTTTTGAACAGTGCAATAGAAAAATCCGACTATACTGTAACTTCGTTTGTTGTTTCAGTATGTCGGCTTGATAAGTAGTATCCGTTTCAAATTTTTAGGGTCAAGGGTGAGCGATAGCGAATACACTTTACCCTTGACGATAAAAAAGGGAATGGGGGATATGCGAACATCTTCGCTATTCCTCTTTTGCTCCCTGCAAGGGTAATCTTAAGCAGGACGCAAGGACACTCTTTAGGGTGTATAATTGCGCACTTAGAAAATCTAAGGAACCAGCAATTATACGATGTCTTGCTTTTTCTTAACTTTTTGAAATGCTCTTTGCAAAAATAGCCTTTATTTCTTGATTACTTTTCTCGCTTGCTCCCTCAATAAAACTTTCTAAAATTGCCCCTCGTTTTATCAATCTATGGTTTCGCTTTTTCCGTTCTTCAAGGCTCGCCCTCTTTCTGATTTTCTTTTCCTGATTTTTTAACTACACCAACTTTTTCGTACTTTTTCAAGTTCATTTTCTTTGATTTCAATTTCCGATTTTTACTTTTTGTAGTTCTGTCCTATTGTCTTTCTATCCATTCTCGCTTTCGTATGAAAAAGGTTAAGCACATTTCACTATAAACTTTTTCGATTTATTAGATTTTACCCTCTAAGAGTTTTCTTAATTTCTCTAAAATCTTATCCCTCCTTTTTCCCGATTACCTGATAGCTTCTGTTTTTCTTTCTCTGATAGACCGTAAACTCTCCTCTCTAAAAATATGGCAGTAATGATGTCCCTTTCTTCTTCTGTAAGAGAATTTAATGCCTTATTCAGTTCTTCGATTTGCATTTTTTACTTCTACAATTTTTTCAATATCAATGCTTTCATCTACGATGTTATCTATAAAAAATGTCCGTCATAGTCAACATACAGAAAAGGAAGTACATTATACTTCCAATCTTTTTCTTTTGAAGATACTTTTCGTGTTCCGTTATTCTCCAGTAGGCTCTGTATATTTCCTCATCTACTTTAACCGCTTTTCCTTTGACATAAAGGTAGTAATCCTTTTTATCCATGTGTAATCCTCCTTTTCCTGTTCTCTGATTTTTGGTTTTTGAGAATAGAAAAAGGAGGACTTCTACTGGCGTAAACAGTCCTCTCGTATCAAAAAGTTTTCTATTAAAATTAACCTGTTATTTTTATTATTTCAAAATATCATTTTATTTTCAACCTCCTTGTAATTTTTCTTACTCAAAATTCTTCAATAATTCCTCGATAGCCGTTCGCTTTTCTATCAATCTTCCCTTTACACCCATTGTAAAAGCAATATCACTGCTACGAATAGCTAAAGAGTTTATCTCGACTTTTTATTTCTACATCTTCATCAAATCATCTGAAAGGTATACCGTATTTTTCTTTTTAGTGCAAACCAACCGTATTTTCTTCCTTTGTAAGCAATCAACTCTCCCTCGCTCAAACTTCGGTCTGCTAAACTTGAATTTTCTTTTAATATATTTTGAGTTTTGAATGAGAAAGTAAGGGGTCCGTCACTACAAAAATCCCCTGTCTGCTTGCTACCGAAACAATATAAATATAGGTTTCTTCTTGTAAATTATATTCATCTACCGCCATTCTAGGAAAGATCAGTTCTCCATTTACTCTTATCCTCGACCAACCAAAAATATATTTTCCGCCTTTAGTCATCTTTGGCATTGTCTTCACTCTCCTTTAATGTTCTTTTTGGTAATCCGTATTGCACCAGCACTATGAATACGAACAACAGGGTGTGTGTCATTATATGCAAACCATTGTAATTTTTCTAAATAAGGTTTTTATATACTGCGGTTTTCTCTTTCCCATTACTCGAAACATTTCCGGTGCTTCATCCGCACTCGCACACATTTATCTTGTATCATCTTATAAAACAGATCCATTCTTTCGCAAAATAATTCAGGAGCGTTGGTTGCAATATTTTTCATAAGCTCAAACAAAAAGCAAGCCTAACATCGTCTGCTGATCTTTTCTCATTTTCATTATTTTATCTAAATAAGGGATAATCAAGTTTTTTTATCTGCTCTGCCTATTCTTCCTAAAGCATTAACCGCACGCTCCCTGATTTTTGGATGTCGTCCTCTAAACAAAAAGGCAATATCTATAATATATGCTTCTACTTGCTGGATAATTTAATCCCATTTCTCCAAGAAGCCACAAGATTTTTGCTTTTTACAATAACAGAATGATTTTCATTTAGTTTATTTGCAACATCATCAATCACTCCTCCCCAGTTTTTCTTTGTTCTTTTGTTATTTTTCTTAATTCCTTCAGGGTTTCTTTATCCTCATCTTTATTTGCCATTTTTATTCCTCTAAATACAATTCTCTAAAGTTCTCAATCCACTTATTCAATGCTTCTGATAACAATACTTGTTGTTTTAAAATAGTCTTGCCTGTAAACGGAATATCCGTCCTCTCTTCTCCAACCCTGATACCGCTTTTTGAAATTCCCTAATTTGACACTCGATATTTTTCTGTCAGTTCCTTTCGTTCATACGAAGATACCATTTCAAAATTGATGATGACAGCATTAAAATCCAAAAAAATATTTATCATTTGAGCGGAAATTTTCTTCATCAACTCAAGAAAGTATTTATTTCCTTTCTCTGTGATATGATAGATGGACTTTTCAGGCATATTTCCCTCTTTTGACACATTTCCCTTTGATATAGCCTTTTTCTTCCAACTGAACAACTTTCTTATAAATGGACGGTGTGCTTACCTTGATCCATTTAGAAATATTTCGATACTCCACATGTAAATTCCATAAGCACTTTGTTCTTTTCTTTAATCATTCCTAAAACAATCAAAATCTATTGCTGACATATTTTTCTCCTCCATAAAAAACTACTATAAATTATATCACTATATTTTATAGTAGTCAATGAGAGAAATATCTATGCAGGATAATTTTTTCTATCCTCTTATATTCACTTAGTGGTATTCCGCTTTTTCAGTGTTTTCAGTTTCTCCTGTTTAAGTTTTCTCTTTGCTCCTTATATCTGTCCTCATATTCTTTTTGCTTGCCGTTTGCTTTACGTTTCAAATAGTTTTGATGAAGCCTGTCTTTTCTTACTCGTTCTTTTTCTTCCTCCTCCCTTAAATTCTTCTTTCGACGGTTCATAGTTGCCGATAAAGTTGAAGTAGATTTCGACTTTCTGATTGGAGGTTTGACTGCCTTTTCGATCTCGTTCGTGGACTAAGATTTTTTCTACAAACTCGTTGATGATGGTCGGTGTCAGTTCATCAAAGTTATCATAGCGTTCGATCAATCGGATAAACTTCTTGGCTCTGTCTGTTTCTTTTTCGTATCGCTTGATGGTTTTTTCCAACCCATCGATTTCTTTTCTAAGTTCCCTTTGCTCGGTTTCATACTGATTGTTTAAGATTTCATATCGGGTGTTCGGTATCTTCTCAGTATCATATCTTCGTATATTCGACACATTAAGCGTTCCAATTCCTGAAGCCTGTTTTTACTATCTGTGAGCCTTGTCTTTTTCTTTTCCATTTCCATTTTCTCGCTTTCTTCCATTTCGTTTTGAATGGAATGGAGAAAGGTTTCGTTATCTTCATCAAGGATTTTCTTAATGTCTTGTAGGGTGCTTTGAATGAGATTTAAGACTACTTCCGCTTTTATCCTGTGAGCAGATGGGCAAAGTATTCCACAAGGTACTTTCGTGTAGGCACTGCAAGTATAATAGGGGATATTCTTGTAGTTGCTCGTTCTGTGAACATACATTTTACTGCCACAATCGGCACAATACATCAGTCCTGTAAGGAGGTGATATTCGCCCCAACCATCTGGATACCGTTTGACATTTCCTCGTATTCTCTGCACATTATCAAAGGTTTCTTGGTCAATAATCGGCTTGTGGGTGTTTTCAAAGATGAGCCAGTTATCTTCAGATACATATTTGCTTTTCTTATCTTTGAAATGCTTTCTTGTTTTGAAGTTGACCGTATGCCCTAAGTATTCTTGTTTTTAAGATACTTGCAATCGTGGAACTACACCAACGATATGGATATTCAAACACTTTTGCTTTGATGCAGTCCATATCCCAATTTCTGCTGATGATGAGGCGGGTATATCTACCTTGTCGGCTTCCAATATCCTTTGCGATGGCATAGGGTCCTTTTTCCGTCCATTGTCAGATGAAATATTCTTCGGACAACCTCTGCTGCTTTTTCGTCAATAATCCACTGATTTTTATCGTCTTTGTCTTTGATATATCCATAGGGTGGACTGCTTCCTGTGTTTTCCGCTTTCTCCTTTCGCTTTGAATGTGGACTTGATTTTCCTTGAGGTATCTCTCATACCACTCGTTCATAATGTTTCGAAAGGAGTGAAATCATCGTCTTTGTAAAGCTGTCTACATTGTCGTTGTCGGCAATGAGTCTTACTCCCTTTTGTCTTAATATCTCCATACATTGACCGACTTTGAGGTAATCTCTGCCAAGTCTACTCATATCCTTTACGATGATACAACCGATATTTCCTTGATTGACTCCGTTCATCATTGCCATAAATCCGGACGATCGAACTGCGTCCCGCTGATTCCGTCATCGGTAAAATGAACGATGTTCTCCAAATGATTTTTCTTTGCGTATTCTTCCAAGATTTTCTTCTGATTCATGATAGACTTACTCTCACCTTGTAGTTCATCATCTCGGCTTAACCTTTCATACAAGGCGGTTATTTTCTCATAACTTCTCACGATTACCTCCTTTCACTCAAATTCTCCAATAAAAAAGAATTAAGCAAAACATCTTTCACTCAAATAGTGATGAAGTGTTCTTCTTAATTCTATAACTCCGTAAACGGGTCTATATATTCTTTCATACTCATCTGATCATACACCATATCTTCATTTAACTGGTTCCTTATATACTCTTCTATCTTTTTGCATTTTTCCTACTGTATCTACATGTAATATCCCCTACACAAAAATGCCTATTTCCATACTTATATTTTAAGTTTGCGTGTCTTTCAAATATCATTAATGTACTTTTCCTTTTAAATACCCTACAAAAATCTGACACACTCATTTTTAGGTGCGAATTTCTACCAACATATGTATATGATCAGGACATACTTCTGCTTCTACTATGTACTTTCTTTTCTTTTTGCATCAGCATACTTAATATTTGTTATGTCCCTGTTTTAATTCTCCATATATTATTTTTTCTCCTGTATTTTGTCGCAAATACTATATTATACTTACAATTCCACC
>BNJU01000762.1_pt1 | contig 36021 bp, 49 predicted proteins | sample 8539281 | NCBI WGS metagenome assembly BNJU01 (sample SAMD00202456, study PRJDB9452) | human saliva metagenome | isolation source: human saliva | place: Japan
AACGACTGATCCTGCAGGATGAGTCCGCGAGATCTGCGTGTGTCCGCGCCTACTGTTGGAAGCGCTAGAGATGAGACCTCTTTGCTGCACAAAACTCTGCGCTTTCGATCATTGGTTGAGGTGTATCGTGATCTCGCATCCGAAACGAGTCGGATGTCGCCTCACGAAAGGAGACAACGATGTCCAAAGCCGTCGTAGCACCAACGAGATCCCAGCACTCCGAGCTCCACCATCGGTGTCTGCCCTGACCAGTGCGTCTGGTTCCCTCGAGGACCCCAAAGCGGGTGGGACCCCGTCAGGCTCTGGGAGGAGATGGCCGAGGCCGGCTTCGAGGTCATCGAGGACCAGCCCTCTGGCTACTGCTCGACCGACCCTAGAGGACGCAGAAGTGGTGCGACGAGTCTCGGCATGAGGGTGGTGGCCGGTACCGGCTGGGGGCGTCCTGCACAAGCAGGAGGCCTGTCCCTCCCTCAAGACCTTCGGCGCCATCGCCCGAGACCCGCCGCCGTCGGCGCGAGTACATCGTCCACCTGCCCCCGCTCTACCCGCGGTGAGCAGAGACCTGGGTGGACCGACGACCGCGTCCCGTCCGACGAGACGCCTGAGCTCACGTCGAGCACGCCAACGCCCTGGGGCAGATGCTCCTGGACGAGTACCGGACTCCAAGATGGTCCTCCACCCCACGGCGCGACTCTCACATCGAGACTCCCGAGGAATCGCCCGCATCTTCGACGCCACCGACGGCCCACCGTTCTACGTCGCTGTGCCTGGACTCCGGGCACGTCGTCTACGGAGGCGGCGACCCGTCGAGCTGTGCCGGAGGTACCCGAGGCACTCACCCATGTCCTCATCGGGGCGCTTCGAGCGGCGGCATCACCTGGGCCCAAGGAGAAGGACTGGCTCTTCGGTGAGGCCGGTCACCATGGGCGCGCCTCGGTCTGCCCGCCCGGCTGGCCTGCCCGAGATGCACGAGTTCGTCCGACGCCCCTGGGCCGCCCTGGACAAAAGCGATCTACGCGATCTGGCGAGCACGGACTGCTACCCTGCTGAGCCCTCGCTTCCGGCAGAACGCCATCAACATGCGCATCACTGCATCATGGCCGGTGCGGCCTGGGACTGGCCTGAAGCTTCCGCCGCGTCCCACAGCGACCTGTACCGCCTGACACCGCACTCAGCGAGACACGCATGACCGTACGCATCGGACCTCATCGGCGCCGTGCGGCATGGGCCGCGCCCACCTGGGTTCCGCTGTCGCGGGCGTCCTGTCCGGCGGCGGATCGTCGCTGTGGCCGGCGCATCAATCACGAGGCCGCGGTGTCGGCCGCGCAGCCCTACGGCGCCAAGGGCGCTCACGACAGCGCCGACGATCTCATCAACGACCCGGACGTCGATCGCCGTCCCTCATCGCCAACCTTTGGTGAGGTCCATGCTGACGTCATCAAGGCGCATCGGGTCGCAAACTACGTTCCATGTGCGAGAAGCCGCTGGCCACCACCGCCAGACTGCATCGCGCTCATGGAGGCCGAGCAGAAGGCCGGCAAAGAAAGCTCGATCAGCGTGGGCCTCATGCACGCCAGCTTTCGACGCGCTTTCTTACAACGAGATGAAGAAGGTCCTCGACGACGGCGACAGCTGACGCCCTCTGGTCCACAAATCGTCAATCACCGCAACCACCGCAGTTGACGGTCCCACACCTCGCGTAGGATGGCCATCGACGACACGGCGGATCACGAGAATCGTGACTACGATGCGCTGGCTCCTGGGCGAGGAGCATCTGGCGGTGCGCGTCGAGCGCCTGCGGTCCACCACCCACCGCTTCGACCGCCATCGGCCCGGTCGTCGCCGTCATGGTACACCGAGTCCGGCGTGCGCATCGATGATGAGGTCAACGTCAACCTGCAGTACGCCCTACTCCATCGAGTGCGAGCTCGTGCTGGAGACCGCCGCGGTGAGGCTGGGCGACCAGGAGCGGATCGTCCGCGATATCCACGGCAACCGCAGCGCTATGCCAGCCGCATCGCATCGACCGCTTCGAGGACGCCTCAGCCGCGAGGTGCAGGAGTGGATCAGCGCCGTGCGCCCATGACGACGAGCACGCCGCTCGACCTCCTGGGACGGCTGCGCGGCCACCTCCGTGGTCGACGCGGGCGGTCGCGTCGCTGGAGGATCGAGTCCTCGCCGACGGTCGACGCTCACGCCCATCGACGCTGCCGCCTTCTACGCCTGAAGCCTCCCGCCCGTCGTCCTCGCGCCGATACGGCCTGTACTCGCCGGAGCGTTCGCGGTACTGCGTCGTCTCGCGGGCGCACCCGGGCCGCCTTCGGCGGGACGGTGACGCAGGTCCACCAGCCGCAAATGCCCGTCCCCGGGAGGCATGAGCCCCGCCTCCCGGGACGAGGACTTTTCGGCGGCAGGACGGCGCGCTCCCACTCATGCCGGTCGAAGCATCTGAAAATTCGCGCACGACCACTTTCGCCCAGACGCTGTGTCATGACATTATGGGAGTGCCGACAGGGATGTCGGCGCCCGAGAGGAGACCTCCTTGGTAGACACATCGCCCTTGCAACCCGAACATAGCTACTACCGCACCTGTCCACGGTGCAGCACGCTCCCTGCAAGGCCGCCGAGCTGGGCTTCGGCGCCGACGCTCTCACCCAGCGCGGACTCCGCTGGCTGCACCACCGCCCTGCCGCCGACGACGCCTTCGTCCGCCGAGCCCAACAAGGCTCAGAAGGAGACGGGCGTCACGGCGCGCACCCCTCAACCTGTCGTCAACCGGTCCCTCGCCCGACGAGGAGGAGCGGCGCGCCCGAGTGTCCAACTGGCGCGGCACTGCTCGAGCTTGCCGACCAGAATTCAGACGTCCGGGAGATCACCTGGTTCTCCGGAGACCGCAACCGTGCCCGCCGCAGCGAGGGCGAGTGGGTTCCGCATCCATCGAGGAGCCCATCCCCCGACTTCGACGCTACGGCATCCGCAACATGGAGGCCCACCCCTACGACTTCGTCCGAGCTGGCACGACGCCCTGAACCTCGTGCGCGTGCGGCAATCAGCAAGGACTGGATCGGCTACGAGTCTGCTGCCCCCACGCCTTCCACCTCTCCGACGGTGCCAGCGGCGTCGAGCGCATGATCCGCACCGCCCACGAGGTGGCCGGTGCACGCTGCGAGGTCCACATCGCCGACGCTCAACCACGCGCCGACGACGGCAGCAGCGCTACATCGTCAACCCGCCCGGCGCCGACGTCACCAGTCCACGCACGCGAGATCGGCAACGGCGAGGTCGACTGGGTGCCAGTCTTCTCCACGCCGCGACATCAGCTCACGGCGTGTCCTCCCATCAGCCGTCTTCGGTTGGCACGAGCACGCCGACGACATCAATCGCCGAGTGCTGGCCCGGCCTCCACAGCGAGCCGGCTGGCTCAATGGTCGGTGCCCGTCCTGGTGGAGGGACCGCCCACGCTGCCGGCTCCGCTGCCCTGCGTTGCGAGCGGCGACCCAGCGGACCGGGGCTCTCAGTCCACCCATCAGCGCCTTCTCGCTCGCCAACGTGGCGGACGACCCAAGGAGTTCCATCCATGTCCACACACCATCGAGATTCTGCGGCGGCACACGCCGGAGAAGATCACGGGAGCTGGTCGACCAGACCTCGCCTCAGGGCCGCGCGCTCGCTCGGACTCATCGCCCTGGTCGCCACCCTCGGCTCGCTTCTCTTCGGCTGCGATACCGGTAAGTCATCTCCGGTGCCCTGCCTCGTAGCACGCCCGCACAGCGCCGACGGCCTGCGTGTCCTCCTGGGAGGAGGGCTGGGATCGGCGGCCTCGCTCTGTCTGGGCGTGCCGCACTCGGCGCCTCGGTGGAGGCAGGCTCTCCGACAAGTGCCGGGCGCCGGCACGGCACGTCATGCTCCTGGCCGTCGTCTTCCATGTCAGGGCACGCTGCACGATCTCGCCCAACATCTGGGTCCTCTACTTCTTCCGGATCAACGTTGTGACTGCTGATCGGCGGTGCCTCGGCGATCGTCCCCGTCTTCCTCGGTGAGACGGCTAGTCGCATCCGGCGGCACCTCTGGTGGCCGTGGGACGATGATGACCGTCTCGGCCAGTTCCTCGCGCTCCTCCATGAACGCCGTCCTGCCCGTGCGCACGGCGGCCCGGAGAGTCACCCTCGCCAGCGACGTCGCCAACAACTCCGGTGGTCGTCGCCGCGCCACGCGCGACGAGGTCGCCTGGGAGAGTGTGCAGCACTTCAGCAGCGCCGCGATCGGAGTCCGGCAACGGCATGACCTGGCGCTACATGCCCGTGCTGGCTACCCTGCCCGCTAAAGTCGCCCTGTGTTTCGGCATCCGCCTCATGCCGGAGTCCTCGCGCCTGTACGTCGCCAGCCTGCGCATCGCCGAGGCCATATCGGCCCGCAAGCGGGTGCGCGCGCGACGAGTCCAGGACGGTTCCATCGCCGGAAGAGGTCGACGAGGGTAGCTTGAGATCCAGCGCGCAAGGAGGCCAAATCAGCGAGTGCCTGGCGCAGATCATGAGGCGTCGCGGATGCCCGCCACCTGCTTCATCGGCATCGTCCGGCCTGGCTGACCAGCCACCGGCACTCAACACGGCTGGGCGTACTACACGCCCAAGGTGCTCTCGCGGCCGGCCTGCCCATGAGTGACGCGCGATATCCCCCAATGTGGTCTCCGGATTCGTCTCCTTCGTGTCGGCCGTCGGCCTAACGCGTTGGTCACCACCGGGTTCGCCCCGGCCGGCACGCTGGGCATCTAATACCAGGAGGCCAGAACGTCGCTCCTCGGCCCTGGCAGCGGTCTTCTACTCTCATCCAGCCCTACCAGGACGCCGACGGCAGCATCAAAGGCGCTGCACCTGCCTCGCTCACCCGTGCCGCTGCTCATCGTCTCGCTGAACTCGTGTTCGCTTCAAGCGGTCCGGAACAGTCACCTGGGTCCTCATCGCGGAGTCTTCCCGCCAAGGTTCTGCGCACTGTGGGACATGTGATTCGCGCACCCTGTGGATCGCCAATGGGATCGTCGCCTGGTGTCTCCCGTCATGATGGAGAAGCTCGGAGGAGCGGGCACCTACCTCGTCTTCTGGCCTGTTCAGCGTCATGGTCACCATCTTCACATGAAGCCCAGCCTGGGACGAAGTACCACTCCTGGAGGAGCTCGAGGCCCGCTTCGAGGAAGCGAGCTGACGATTCACGTGGTCAGGGAGCTCGAGTCAGCGCTGAGCCAGTGCGAGCCGGCGATACAGGCCGTCGGGTCAGTGTGGGCTACGACAGGAGGCGGAATTGAAGCCGACCGCCCGGTTCTGAGCACTCGCCTGCGGTTCCCGATCCGGACGTCGTCAGCGTCAGCTGATGCCACATCTGAACAGACATCTACACACAATGCCGTCCGCGGCGCTGCACGGTGACCGGTCGCGCTGACCCCATCCGCCGCGCAGCTGCTTCACCTGCTCCGCTCCGCGCCTCCGCCTGTGCGCATGGGCGGCAGTGGTCTCGAATCCTCGGCGCCTCGAGGGGCGCCCGGCCATCGTCGTCGGTGCCATCCGCAGCGATGCGCTGGCGCTGGTCTGCGTCGTTGGTGCGGGCCATGGTTCCGGGACCGTCGCCGGCGCGCTTGCCACGGGCACCTGGGCCGCCAGGAGAACCCGGCCCGGTCGTGGCCGTGCTGGCTGCAGTGCGAACGTGCGGCCCCACAAGGTCCCTGCCCTCATCGCGCCGCCGGGCTCGCTCGGATCTGGCCGCCGGCGATGCTCGTCGTGGCGCCACTGGTCCGCCACGAGGCTCTCCCTGAGGTGCACGCGTCATGCCGCAAGGCCATGGCTCTCGGTCCCATGCAAGGGCATCACGACCCTGGCGGCCTGGTGGAGCCCGGCGCGCACCCCCACCCGCCTGGGTGGTGGTCGCAGCCGCCGCGCTGGTCCTACCTGTTCTGCGCCCCGTTCCCGCCTGAGAGCCCGACCTGGCTGGTGCGGCAGAGCCGTGACGTCGAAGCCTTCGAGGCGCTGCGCCGACTGCGCGCTCTTGAGGCCGCTGGCTATCGACTGGACCCGACTGGACGCCGAGCTGCTGGCACGAGCAACAGGCTCTGACCCTGCCGGACTTGCGGTGCAGGTGCGTGCCGCCGCGCTGGACCGGCGCCGTCCTCATCCTCGCTTCAGGAGGCGCCGCTGGGCGCGGCGGCTCTGGTCCCGCTCCGCTGGTCGTGGTCGACCCGGCGTTGCCTAGCTCGGGCGCGAGTGCCACAGCGCCGACGGCCTGGGGCAGCTGGGCCCTTCTTGCCCCTGGGTGCTGGTGACCCGGATCGAGCAGCCGCGCCTCCTGCGCGTGGTCCTGGGCACTGCCAGGCCGCCGCGACCTTCCTGGTCACCGGCCTGACTCTCAGAGTGAGGCGGTGCTTGGACCATCGTCGTGTCGCTGGCGAGTCCCCTACGTGGCCCAGCCAGTCTGTCCTGGTGCCTGCCCGCCCGCCAGCGAGTCGACCCGCGGATCCTGCCCTGGCTGGTCGAGGCGCAGCGGCGCGCCCGGCGACCGGAGGTCCTGGCGCGCGCCGGCGTCTCGGCGCTGCGCTGCTCGCCGTGATCCAGCGCCCGGACGTCCGTCCCGTACCGGGCGGCCTTTGCGCTGTCGCTGGTCAGCGTCGTCGCCGTGCCCCTGCGCCCGCCACGGAGCCGGTGTCTCAGGTCTCAGAGGCGGGTCGGGAGGGATCCGTGCACCCGGATCTGCGCGACCTGACTCTTCAGACCTACGTCGGTCAGGACTAAATGTCGTATGGTGGGGGTGTGGCCGCGAGAACCCTCGAGCGACCCGTCGTCAGTCGACACCTGACAGAGAGAGGCACCTGGGCATGACGAGGCAACGTGAGGCGGTCCAGGCCTCAGAGGCAACCGCGTCCATCCCACGAGACCACGAAGGCGGCGGGTCCTGCGGGACCCACGAGGTCAGCCTGCAGATCGAGACCGCTGCACGGCCCAAGACCGGCGGGGTCCTCATCAAGGTGGCTGCGGGCTGTGCCACTCCGACCTCCACGTCATCGGTGAAAGTGCGCCTTCGCCTGCCGCCGGCGGTCGCTCGGCCACGAGTCTCCACGGCACCATCCGTGGAGCTCGGCGGCAACGAGCACTCCGGCCCGACGGTCCAGGGCAGAAGGTGGCCGGCGGCTTCGCTACGCCTTGCGGCGAGTGCGACGCCTGCGCCTCGGGGCGCGACGAGGCTGTGCGGCCTCTTCTTCGACCTCAGCCGTCCCACGGGCGTCCTCGCTATGATGGCACCACCCGTCTGGCCACCCCGATGGCGAACCGCGGCCAGTGCTACCCATGGGCGGTCTGGCCGAGTACGCGGTCGTCCCTCCACCCGCTGCGGCGCGTGCCGGACACCATCGATATGGTGCCGGCGGCACCTGAGCTGCGCCGCTGCGACCGGTTACGCATGCAGCCGCGGCGCGCTGACCTGCGCTACGGTGAGACTCGTCGCCGTAGTCGCCACCGGCGGCGGGCAACATCGCGTCCATCCGATTGCGCGGCCTTCGGCTGCCAGCCAGATCATCGCCATCGACGTCGACGACGACAAGCTCGCCCCATGCCTCGACTGCATGCCACGGGCCGTGGTCAACTCCGCTACCCAGGACGCCCGCGAGAGGTCCTCCGACTCACCGGGCGGCGCAGGTGTCGACGTCTCCTTCGAGGCGCTGGGCATCGCCACCTCAGGCTCACCGCTCGGGCCGTCCTGCCGACGGTGGCCGCATTGCGCTGCGATCGGCGGGCCGGTGTGCAGACCGCCGGGTGAGATCAACCGCACCGTGCGCCGCGCTGCGTCGAACGATCCTCGCTGCATGCGCGCGCGTGCCGCCAGGACCTGCCGGCTGGCGTCGACCTGGCCGACAGAGGGCGTCATCAACTACCGGGATGCCGTCCCGCGCGCGCACTGCCGCATGGAGAGGCCGGCGCGCGCACCGCCCGCGCAACCGGCGTGAGATTCGAGGGACGCGCCGTCGTCGACATGTCGCTGTGAGCCCCGGCAGTGGTGGCCTTCGGTCGTCCGGGGCTTGGCCGCGCTCTCCGTCCCTCGCGCTTCCCGTTCGGGCCCCTGCCGGTCGCACAGGTGGGAGGCGCGATGCGTGATTCGAAAATCGAGGCGGAGGACGCGTCGTGTCCGACCGGTGACAAAAGGAACCTGTGAAGCTGATCAGGCCGCTGATGGAACCGCGGAATCACGCGCGGTTTCTTATCGGCCATGGTAGTGAGCTCGGATTCCGCCTTGTGTCCGATTTGGACATCTCCGGATCTGCGGCGGTGGCCGTCGCAACGCGGAGGGCCTCTGACTGACATATCGTGACCATTGCTAAGAGGGAGGAGTCCCAGTGCACTGATCTGATGCACCCTGGAGCGCAACAAGGAGAACGTCCAAAAGGCCTTCTACGACCTCAAGGTTCAACCGCAGTGCCGGCTGAGGAGGCGCTGGAGCGATACGCCGGTGACGGTACCGGCGGCTGCAATACCGCGTGGCCGACGGCAGCCTTCATCGAGTACTGCTGAGGCGGATGGCTCGCGACTCACCCCGGAAAGAGCGTCGAGTTCGTGCGCGCGCCCTTCGCCGGGACTACGTACATCCTGCTGCCACCGGCACGCAGTGGCCGTCGGATGACTATGCGGGCATCGGAGATCTTCCGCCTCGATGAGCGTGGTGGACCGTCTCGAGCACTGGGACGTGCTCCAGTTGATCCGGAGACCTCACGCCAGCGACACAACGAGTATGTTCTGGCTCCGGCGTGGTGCTGGTGACATTGGTCCGCGCCGCCTCGCTTTCCGCTCCTGATGCTGGTTTGAGTAGCGAGAAGAGCGCCGCCTGTGCGGGTGCCCCTCAGGTCGCGCGGCTGCGCGGGCTGCTGGCCGCGCAGCCTCGTTGTTCCTGTGCCCGCCCGCGGGCGTCCGCCTGCGTTGCGCTTGTGGTGCGTGGTGCGGCTGAGCTCCGATGAGCTCGCTGGAGTTGCATCTATGCTCAGTGCGGCCTCGAGGAGGTTGATGCCGTGGTGCAGATGCCACGCCCATGGTGATCGCGGCTAGGATGGAGAGCTGAACATGAGGGTCAGGATGCCGTGACGCGCCAGCGACGCCATGACCATGACGGCGAACATGACGGCGATCATGGCGAGCGGCGAGGTGGGGCGGTTGGCGTCGGTCTGCGTGCCGGTGGTCGCCTGGGTGGCGGTGGCAGCAGCGGTGGTCTCGACGGTCTGGGTGGGGCGCTCGGTGGTGGTGGCGGTCATGTGCGTGTTCCTCTCGGTGTGTCGAGCAGGTCCGCTGACCATGAGTCGTGCGTCCCTGCACGACTGTGTGATGCAGCCGTGGGCCGGACGGAGGTTTTTCCGTCACGTAGAACTCTAGGAACACTCCATCCGATTGTCTAGACAAAGAATCGTGACGTGTGTTGCGTCTATAGTCCGTGGATCACAAGGGGGGCACTGGGAGGTGAGCGGTTCGTTGTCGGAGACGTATGCCCGAATACGGCGTCATTGAGGGGACTCCTGACCTCGACGAAGCTTGAGGGCGTCGGCGTTGCGGTGGTTTTTGATCTGGGGACGTGACCTGTGCTGCAGGAGTGCGACGTCAACCACTGGTCCAGTCGTCCTGGCTGGCGGGCAATGCCGAGAAGTGGCGCCGTCGCCGGCCGGCGGAGCGGAAGGTGGTCAGCTGCCGCCCCGGCTATTCTGTTCCGGTGACGACCAGCCAGACCTCTTCCAGCACCGTCGGCCCCGTCCTCGTGGTGGACTTCGGTGCCCAGTACGCCCAGCTCATCGCCCGCCGCGTGCGCGAGGCCGGTGTCTACCCGAGATCGTGCCTCACTCCATGAACGCCGCCGCCATGCTGGACAAGCAGCCGTCGGCCATCATCCCTCCGGCGGCCCCCTCTCGGTCTACGCCGACGGCGCCCTTCCGTCGACCCGGGCCCTCTTCGACGCCGGAGTGCCGGTCCTGGGGATCTGCTACGGATTCCAGGCCATGGCTCAGGCCCTGGGCGGAACCGTCGGACGCACCGGAACCCGCGAGTACGGGCACACCCCCGCCCGCGTGGCGGAGGGCTCCTGCCTGTTCGACGGCACCCCGGACGACCAGGTGGTGGATGAGCCACGGTGACGCGGTCCAGGCCGCTCCCGAGGGCTTCACCGTCACCGCCTCCACCTCCCAGACCCTGTGGCCGCCTTCGAGAACCCGGGCCGCTGCCTCTGCAGGCTGCAGTGGCACCCGAGGTCCTCCACTCCCGAGCACGGGCAGGCCTCCCTGGTCAACTTCCTGCACAAGGAGGCGGGACTGGCGGCCACCTGGACGCCGGACAACATCATCGACGAGCAGGTGGCCCGCATCCGCGAGCAGGTGGGCGACGCCCACGTCATCTGCGGCCTGAGCGGGGGAGTGGACTCCTCCGTGGCCGCCGCCCTCGTCCACCGCGCCATCGGCGACCAGCTCACCTGCATCTTCGTCGACCACGGCCTGCTGCGCGCCGGCGAGCACGAGCAGGTGGAGCACGACTACGCCGAGGGCATGGGCATCCGTGTCATCACGGTCGACGAGACCGAGCGCTTCCTGAGCGCCCTGGCGAGTCACCGAGCCGGAGGCCAAGCGCAAGATCATCGGCCGGGAGTTCATCCGCTCCTTCCGAGGCGGCCCAGCGCCGGGTGGTCGAGGCCGTGGGGCCGAGGGCGGCGAGATTCGCTTCCTGGTCCAGGGACCCTGTATCCCGACGTCGTCGAGTCCGGTGGGGGAGAGGGTGCCGCCAACATCAAGAGCCACCACAACGTGGGTGGCCTGCCCGAGGACCTCGACTTCGAGCTCATCGAGCCGCTGCGCGAGCTGTTCAAGGACGAGGTGCGCGCCATCGGCCGCGAGCTGGGTGTGCCGGAGAGATCGTCGCCCGCCAGCCGTTCCCTGGGCCGGGGCTCGGCATCCGCGTCATCGGCGAGGTGACGGCCGAGAACCTGCGCGTGCTGCGGGCCGCCGACGCTCATCGCCCGCGAGGAGCTCACCGCCGCCGGGCTCGACGACGAGATCTGGCGGTGCCCGGTGGTGCTGCTGGCCGACGTGCGCTCCGTGGGCGTGCAGGGCGACGGGCGCACCTACGGTCACCCTCATTGTTCTGCGGCCGGTCAGCAGCGAGGATGCCATGACCGCGGACTGGACCCGCCTGCCCTACGACGTCCTGGCGCGCATCTCCAACCGGATCACCAACTCCGTGCCGGAGGTCAGCCGGGTGGTGCTCGACTGCACGAGCAAGCCCCCGGGCACCATCGAGTGGGAGTGACGGGCGAGTCGGAACGACTGCCTACCGCTTTTGGGCCCCGCCGGTGCGATGAGCCGGCGGGGCGCTTGCCGTGTTCGTCGACGAGCGCGATCGAAGGCGTCTGCCGACCTGGCTGGTGTGGGGCCTGCAATCAGGGAACGGTGACTGAGTGAGACTGCGAGGGAACATGGGCGCTCGTCTCTAGACTGGTGGAGGCTTGAAGAATCCTCGACAGATCGATGATGTTGTGCGACTTCTGCGTTTTGATGGAGGATGACAATGGGGGTGAATGATCGCTGGCGCCTGCTTCATTCGGAGTGATGACAGCTCCGTGATCGCACCGTTCAAGCCCGTCGGTGGATCTCTAGGAACGTCGGTTCCGGCGGATTGTTGTGACGATGCCGATGGTCACGCTGAGGCTGAGTTTCATTCGGAAGGTTAGTGGCTGTTTTGGAATGTAAAAATTCTGAATTTTGTGCCTTTTGGGGAGCGCATTGCGGATGATGTTCTGACTACGATGAGCGGTGCAGCGGGTGTCGCTGCATTCGTTTGTCTCGTTTCGGCATACCGTCGAATATCAGGAGCCACAATGTCGTACCCTCCTCAGTCCGCCCCTCCGCAGCAGTACCCGCCTCAAGACCAGGTTCCTACGCCGATGCAGCAAGCGCCTGCGCCGGTGAAGAAGGGGCGCAACACCGTGGGCATCGTTGCTCTGGTGATGGCGGTCATCGGGTCATCTTCGCCTGCCTCCCGCGCACTCATCGTCGGCTGGATTCTGCTGCTAATCTCCTTCATCGTCGGTTTGGTAGGCCTCTTCCCGGAGAGAGGCCGTTTGGCCCGCAGTCACCGCAGTGATCGTCTCGGTTGTCGGAACCATCATCGGCGTCTTCGTCTTCCTGATGGTTGTGGGCAGTGCCGTCGATGAGGCCATCTCCTCCGCGAGTGCCGTCTCTGCGTCACCGGCTCCCGATGGAGCATTGGCGAACTCAGGAGGATCGGCTGCTGCTGACTCCGCGCAGGGGAAAGAGCCGGAGAACCCTATCCGCTCCGTACCGAGATCTCCAGCAAGGACTGGAAAGTGGTGATCAACTCGGTCACCTTCAACGCTAATGATGCGGTGGCCGCGGCCAACCAGTTCAACGAGCTCTCCCGCTGAAGGAAGGGAATACGTTCTCATCAACTACACCGCCACCTACATCGGCAACGACCCGGCCGGAGAAACGCCTGCTTTTGTGTTGGTCGACTTCGTGACGGCGGATGGTGTCACCATTGACGAGCTGACTCCATCGCCGCCGCCCCGGATGCCATCGACTCTCTGACGGTGCTGTACAGGGGCCAGTGTCTCAGGCAACGTTAGTGCGAGCGGTGCCGTCGGCCAACGCCCAGGACGGTGTTCTTGCGGTGAGTCCCGGTCTTCTGGCGGACAAGGTCTTCGTCGCCGTGAAGTGACGACAGCGGCGCGAAGCCGCAGGGGCCTGACAATGGGGCCGGCCACCACCTGGTGGCCGGCCCCAACATCGTATGGGACAGGGTACGCCTGAGCCCTACAGGGCCGACCGGGCCCAGGCGCGTCCCCGACGGCCACGGCGACGGAGAAGACCGCGACGGCGAACAGGGCGCAGACTCCGCAGTCCACAAGCAGCGGGCCAATGACGTCGGCGGACATGGAGGTCGCCTCGTACGCCCCGGAGATCGCCTGGTCCGCCCAGTAGCCAGGCGTGAGCCTCGCAGCCCGGACAACTGCGTCAGGTAGCCACTCAATGGGCACCCACGCCCCGCCCAGGAAGGACAGGGCCATGCCGCCGATGTTGGCCACGGCGTTGGCCGCGTGCTGGCCCAGACCGATTTGCCCCATGAGGAAGCCGAGCAGAGACCGCCACGAGCGTGTAGCTGCCCACGGCCGCTGGCGACGACCCCAGCAGTGGCGCCGACGTCGTCACGCTGCCCAGTCCGAAGACCGCCACTCCCAGACCGAAGACCCACAGCCACCCGGCAAGGCCCACGACGAGGCATGCGCCCAGCAGCCCGAGGCTACGGACAGTACCGCTCACCGGGGTGGCCTCGAGGCGGGCGCGCACCTCCCGGCGCCCCAGCGCCGCCATCAGCGTAGAGATTGACGACTGCGAAGGCCAGCGAGCGGGTAGAACGAGAACTTGGCGTAGGTGACGAAGCTGTGGGACAGAGGCGTGGCGTCCGGGGTGATCCGTTTCGCGGGGGCGGAGTGGTTCATCGTCTCCTTGGCCAGTGCCACGGCCCGGCCCGGGTCGTCCGTGGTGGTCGACAGGTAGTCGCTGACCTGACCCACGTAGGAGTCGGTGCGCATATTCATGAGCGTGCCGGACGCCGACTCGTACCCGATCACCGTGTCCATGCGCGGCGCCTCGGTGCCCTCGCGGGCCGCCTGCTGCAGCCTCTGCCCGTAACCGGCGGGAATGATGAGGATGTAGCTGATGCGGTTCTGCGCGGTGGCGTCCTGGAGGGCCCTCCTGGAGTCCTCGAGCGGCTGAGCCTCGCCGGTGGACTCGACATAGTCCTTGACCCCGCGGGAGATCGTGGAGCCATCGCGGTCGATGACGGCCACACTCGCCGTGGCGGTCGTAACCTGGCTGGAGTAGTCCTCGGACTTGGCCATCCCAGTGAACAGGCCGAACAGGCTCAGCACCACCAGGTAGACGAGGATGTACAGCCGGTGAGCGGCCACAACTCTCACACACGTCTTAAAGGTGCTCATGGGTCATCCTTCTTGCACGGATCAGGGCGATGGACAGGAACAGGCATGTCATGCCCAGCAGGACTGCGCAGCTGCGGGCGAAGGGCGCCAGGGAGTCGTAGTACAGGAGCCCGTAGAAGCAGCGGGCCGTCTGCCACAGGGGATTGGCCTGCGCCAGCAGTGGTGCGTGCTGCTCGATGGAGCTGGCCAGGGACTGGGACGCGGGCCCGTACAGGCCGGTGAACAAGGACAGCAGGGACGTGAAGCCGGAGATCATCCCGATCTCCAGGCGAGCCCAGCGTCCCCGAGGGCGGCGCCCACCGCGCTCGCCATGAGGCTGCAGACCCCGATCGCCACGAGGCACAGCAGCGCATGGGGCCCGAAGTCCACGCCCACGACCGAGGCGCATGAAGGCGAAGGCGATGAGCAGGCAGGCGAACACGCACACCCAGGAGGCCGCGAGGCGTGGCCGTCAGGACCTTCCAGCAGGGGCAGGGCCCGCCAGGGTCTGCCCGGGCGCCCACCGGTGAGACGGCCATGATTCCTTTCACGGCCACCATGGCCACGGTCGTTCCCCATGCCGCAGGCGAAGGCCAGCAGCGCGAAGTAGTAGTGGGTCTCCGGCTTGACGGGGGAAGGCGTCACCGAGATCGAGTGGGTGAAGGACTGGTCGGTCTCCAGCGCGGCCAGCTTCTCGGGAGCCGCCCCCTGCCTTGGCCAGGGCCTCGTACTCGGCCTGCCTCTGGGTGTGAGTCCATGACCACTCGCAGGACCCGAGTCGTCTCGGCCTCGTTGCCCTGCTGGGTCACGTGCAGCACGGGCTGGCCGCCCGTCGACGGCGAGGTACCCTGTTGGTCTCTCCCTGTTTGCGCGGTCTCGGCCTCCGCGACGGTGGAGTGGGTGACCTTCGTGAGGAGGTGAGGATCGGCGTCGTCGGAGGAGATGCGCTCCACGACGGCGTCCAGCCCCGGAGCCGCCCGGTAGGCCTTGTCCTGGACGACACCGAAGCTCATGGGGGTGGCCTCGTAGACCTTGTCCAGGTTGGAGAACATCGCCATGAAGATGAGGACAGGACGATAGGGGATGCTGAGCGTCCACAGAGCAGGACGCGGTCTCGCAGGAGCCTGAGCACTTGGTACAGGAAGACGGTCAACATCTCAGGCCGCCTCGTCTCGCAGGGCCCGCCCAGTGATCTCAGGAAGACGTCGTTGAGGGTCAGGGGCTCGGAGGTCACCCGGCCGCAGGTTGCCCCTCGCCGCATCCAGTGCCCTCATCGACATCGGTGAGGCTGTGAGCCCCGGGGAGCACTCGATGAGCAGCTCAGCGTCCTGGTAGGCGACCGTGCGCACATGCTCCAGGCGGCGCAGAGCCCTCAGGGCCTCCTCTCCCAGCGGGGCGGGTCGACGACCTCCACCCGGATGCGCTCACCGGTGCCGATCATGGCCTTGAGCTCGTCGGAGGTGCCGGAGGCCACCCTGCCGGCCGCGGTCCATGATGACGATCCGGTCGCACAGCTGCTCCACCTCCTCCATGTAGTGGCTCGTAGATGACTGTGGCGCCCGCGCTCGTTGAGCCGCTTGATGCCCGTCGAGGATGGCGCCCCGGCTCTGCGGGTCGACGGCGACCGTGGGCTCATCGAGGACAGATGAGGTCAGGGCCAGTGGGCGATGCCGCAGGCGATGTTGAGCCGGCGCAGCAGGCCGCCGGAGAGCTCTTGAGCTTGAACTCACGAACTCTCCAGGCCGACGAAGGCGATCGCCTCGGCCACCAGGCGGCGCCTCTCGGCACGGTCACGCACGTAGGGGCGCAGAAGGCGTTGACGTTCTCCGCCACCGTGAGCTCATCGAAGACGGCGACGTCCTGAGGGCACCACGCCGATGCGGCGCTTGAGGCCGTAGGAGGTGGGCGTCATCGGCTCACCGAAGAGGCGGATCGAGCCCTTGTCGTAGGTGAGCAGCTGAAGGACGCAGCTGATCGTCGTCGTCTTGCCCGAGCCGTTGGGGCCGAGCAGCCCCAGCACCTGACCGCGCGGGATCGTCAGAGACAGGCCATCGACCGCGACCAGCTCCCCATAGCGCTTGACCAGGAGTCGACCTCCACCGCCAGGCCCGCGTCGTGGTCCTCATCCTGATGTCCATCTCGACTCCTTCCTTCGTTCCGCCGGTGGTCCCCGGCTCATGGCATCCATGGTCGCGGGCGGGGGCGGTCAGAAGTGCCTGTTGTCATGACTGCGGGCCGGCCCCCATGACTTCTGTCATGAGATGCCGGAACGAGTCCCCGACGGCATGCCGGGCCCCAGGAGCACCGGGCCACCGACCGATAATCGAGGGTGAAGGTTCTGGCCGACAAAGGCGTGCTGCTGTGCGGCTGCCTCCTGCTCGATCCTGCTCGTGGGGCAGGTGAAGACGTCCGCCGTGATCTGGCTGATCGCGGCCGTGACCATCGCCGGCCTGAGCATGACCGTCGATCAGCGACGTTGGGGCATCGCCGTCCGGCCGCCTATCTCCTGGTAGGGAGCCCTCTCGACGGACTCCGTGCCCCGGGGCACCCGCTGGTCGTCTACGCCCTGGCCCGCCTCGGCGCGCTCAGGACCCGGCGCGCGCGAATGGCGGCGGCTGTCGCCTGCCTCCTTTCGTGGCCCCTCATGGTCACCCGGGTTCAGGGACTACGCCCGTGCTGGCCCTGGCCCTGGCGATCTGCGGGCTCGCGGCCCTCCTCGCGCTGCGCACCGTCCAGGAGGAGGCGGCGCGAAGGAGCCTGCACGTGGTGCGCGACGACCTTCGCGAGAAGGTCCTCACCCTGCAGGACACGAACGCCCAGCTGCTCCAGGCTCAGGACTACGAGCTGCGCGCCGCCGCCCTGGCCGAACGCACCCGCATCGCCCGCGAGATCCACGACGGCGTCGGCCACTCCTCACCCGCCTCCTGCTGCAGGGTCAAGGCCCTCCAGGTCGTCCACCGCGACGAGCCGGGCGTCGTCGCCGACCCGGCCACCCTGGACGGCGGCCTGGGCGAGGCCCTGGACTCCATGCGCCGCTCCGTCCACGCCCTGTCCGACGACGGCGAGGAGCTGGCCACCTCCCTCAACCTGCTGGGCTCGCGCTGCGGCATCGAGTCGGTGCGCGTGGACTGCTCCACCGAGGCTGAGCCACCGGCGGCGGTGGCGCGCTGCGTCGTCGCCGTCGTTCGGGAGGCCCTGACCAACGCCGCCCGCCACGGTGGGGCCCGCTCGGCCCGCGTGGCCGTCGCCGACTACCCCTGCGTTCTGGCAGGTGACGGTCGACAATGACGGCATCGTCCCCGCCGAGGTGAGCCGGCCGTGGACGGCCGCGCGGGCTCGGGCCTGGGGCTGCGCTCCATGACTGAGCGGGTCGAGGCCCTGGGCGGACGGGTGCGCATCACCCCGCGGCCACGGTTCACGGTCTTCGCCACGATCCCCAAGGACGGACAAGGGAAAGAAGGAGCATCATGAGGGTCCTCATCGTTGACGACGACGCGCTCGTCGCCCAGTCCCTGTCCACGATTCTGTCGGTTGAGGATGACGTCGAGGTCGTCGGCTTGGGCTGCTCGGGACCCGAGGCTACTGAGCGCTACCGGGAGCTGACCCCGGACATCCTCCTCATGGATATCCAGATGCCCGGCGGGGACGGGCTCAGTGCGGCCGAACAGATTCTGGCCGAGGACAGCGGGGCGCGCATCGTCTTCCTGACCACCTTCTCCGACGACGAGTACATCGTGCGGGCCCTCAAGATGGGGGCGCGCGGCTACCTCATCAAGCAGGACGTCGCCCAGGTCGCCCCGGCGCTGCGCTCCGTCATGGCCGGGGTCTGCGTCCTGGAGGGGGAGGTGCTCGAGCGCAGCACCACCATGGGGCTTAGCGGAGGCACCGCAGGGCGGGAGCAGTCCGAGGGAAGCCGGGGGCCGTCCGCCAAGGACCTGCGGAGCACCGCCTTCGCGGCCCTGACCGACCGCGAGTACGAAGTTGTCGAGGCTGTGGCCGAGGGACTGGACAACGCTGAGGCCGCGGCGCGGCTGTTCGTGAGCGAGGGCACGGTGCGCAACCACATCAGCGCGATCCCTGGCCAGCTCGGCCTGCGCAACCGCACTCCAGGTCGCGGTCATGTACTACCGCTCCGCCCAGGCCGGGTGATCCTGGCGCAGCCGTACCCCAGCGTGACACGTCTGTTACCCTCGATGGGAGACGAGGAGGAAGCGATGTCGACCGCTATGGAGAATCTCAACGTCAAGATCGATGCCGAGGACAAGCGTCTGTTCGTTGAGCTTGTCTCGCCAGATGGGAACGACTCCGTCCAATGCCGTACGCATGTTCGTCCGTGCGTTCAATGACTTCAAGGGTTTCCCTTTCGACACTTCACGTCCCTATGGCATGACTGCCGAGGCACGACGGGCTTACGAGGAGGCCGATGCGGCGATCGCCGCAGGAACGGCCAAGCGTTACCGGACCGTAGCTGACCTGCGCAACGACCTGGGCCTGTGATGCTCCAGATCGTCATCTCGAACAAGTGCAAGAAGGACCTCAAGCGGGCTAAGAAGCGCGGTCTCGACCTGGATGAGTTCTTCGCCGTCGTCGACATGCTTCAGCGTCAAGAGGCGTTGCCCGCTCGCTACCGCGACCATGCGCTCACGGCGGACCGAGCAGGTTTGAGGGACTGCCACATCCGGCCCGACTGGGTGCTGATCTATGAGGTTCGAGAGGTGGAGCTCGTGTTGCTCCTGGTGGAAACCGGCAGTCATTCCGATCTTCGGATGTGAATGGTATGAACAATCAATCGTGGCCAAGTGAGTGTTTGTGAAATCATGCGCAGACTGATCTGCTCCAGCTGAGAGCGGTGCCCGCCACTCGGGTGCGCACCGCGTCTGACGACTTCAGACGCCTTCGATGAATCTGTTTGAGTGCGGTTGATGGTGATAGTATCAATATGAGCGGTCGGTGTGGTCGCAATCTGCGAAAGTAGAAATCTGTGGGAGCGCTCGCTTTAATTCTGTTCGTTTTGGTGATCATTCCCATGCTGCTGTGGAGCGTCATAGATCCTCGAGGCGTGTGGGAGGTGACGTCCTCCTGGCAGTTCCGAAACCCCGAGGCTAATGAGCCGTCCGATAGTGCCTTCGCGGTGCAGCGGTTCTTTGCCTTTGTTAGTCTTCTGGTGATAGTGGTGGTGCATTCTTTTTTGTGTCGGCATCGCACAGGAATGCGAGTGACCGCGCAACGGATGATGTCTCTCCTCATGTGTACCCAAACATTTATTCTTCGAGCGATGGTGAGGATAGTGATGGATATGCCGAGACGACCGTGACTCCGTCTCCGGTTGATCCTTTCCCGTCAGCTTCTTCGACTGCCGTGGGATCTGGGGAGCCGGTTGTCCTTTTCAAGCCGGTTCTCGAGGGTGCGGCCGGTGAGCAGAAATCGGACTCCTCGGTCAGCATCGGCATCGACGCCTTCTATTACTCTTGGCTGCCCGGAAACCATCCGCGTGCCTTCGCTGCGGCAAGCGTCGTCGACTCCAAGGTCGCCTTGGGGACGCTCGATCCCGCCCAAGCGACCACGGCCAGTGGTGGAGAATCGGCACTGGGCGAGGGGACTGCGATTATTGTCCGGATGACAAAGGCGGTGTGCGCCGTCACGTCGGTATCGGTCGAAGAGTATGAGCAGGGCATTCAGATCGCTGTCCATGGGGTCACCGATCCGGCCCGCTGCGGGCAGACAACCGAGGGCGCTTACGTCGCCATCCCGCTCACCGATGAGCAGGTGGCGAAGGCGCGCAGCTACGAGGCTCCCTGCCCTACCATCCTCTGGACGACTCCGAGCTGAAGTACGGGTGGCAGAGTTCCCCCGAAGGGGAGTACAGCCCGACCATCTTCCAGGCTCGTAGCCGTGCCAAGCTCTCCGAGGTATGGCAGTCAGAGGAGACAGACCGCCAGCTGACACCTCATGTGCTTCTGCCTCGCAGCGCTGGTTAAAGAGCGCCGGCTGGTCAGGCGAGGCTCACCGGTGACCAGGCGGACGAGGTCTCGGCGCGCTCCGGCGCCCTCGGGGTGGGGGAACATCGGCAGACGTGGTTGAGGTTCTCGCCGACGTGCAGCGTTGAGTCCACCCCGGCCTCCAGGAGCTAGCGTGGAAGAGCGTACTGTCCGGCAGGAAAATCTCTGGGTCCCCACGAAGGTCGTCACCTTCTTCAGACCTGACAGGTCACCGTAGATGGGGGAGAGGTGCCAGTCGGTCAGCGGGGTGCCTCCCGCCCAGGAACGGCCGATCTCCGTGAGGGGCTCGGGTGCCATGAGCGGGTCGGCGTCGACGTAGTCGGCGATATCCGGGTTCACGTGGGTGATGTCGACCCAGGGTGAGATGAGGGCGAGCTCGTCGGGCTGGGCGTCGCCGGCCTCGGCCAGGGACAGGGCGATGACCGCCGCCAGGCCGCCGCCCGCACTGTCTCCCATGAGGACGATCCGCTTCCCCGGGTTCTCCCCGACCGTGCGCCGATAGAGATCCAGCACCAACCGATGCGCCTCGGACCAGGTGTGGTGGGGCGTCAGCGGGTAGAGCGGCATGACGACGTCGGCCCCCGTCCTGCGGGCCAGGTGATCGACCAGCCAGGCATGCGCCGAGACCGCCGTCGAGATGTAGCCGCCGCCGTGCAGGTAGATGATGACCGCGCTCGACGGTGTCCGCGGGCGGACGTGGTAGACGGGCATGCCGGAGTCCTCGCGCCGCTCCAGGTCGTAGAAGAAGCGTCCCCAGGCCGGGAAGGTGACGGAGCGCGCAGGCTCGGGGCGGTCGGCCAGGCGGGCGATCCGCTCGGTGATCGGCCTGCACGCGTTCAGCGCCTTGACCGGCCGGGTTCCGTACTCCGCCAGGCTCGCCGCGGCCGAGCGGCCATAGCGCTTGCGGGAGTAAAGGCTGAAGGCCCCCACCGTCAAGCCCACGCTGGCCACGCCGACGGCGATCCTGCTCCCGCTGACTCTCCTGGGTGCCTTCATGATTCCTCCGCTCCGCAGAGCCCCGAGTGCTCTCCGACAATATCTCCGAATCCGGTGTCTGCTCCGTTATCGTAGGCATCAGAACGCCGCGATGATGGGGTGAATCCAGCTCGTTCACTCAGTGCGGAGGCCGGCACGTGGTTGAGCCGTCGGCATGACAACAGGAGACTGCGATATGGAAACCTACGAGATCGACCACCTCGCCGCCGTCCGCGCTCTTGCCCCTGAGTGCATGGTGCTGCTTCGCTCCAATGGCGCCTTCCCCCTGACTGAGTCGGGCGAGATCGCCCTGTTCGGCTCCGGTGCGCGGCACACCATCAAGGGCGGGACCGGCAGCGGAGACGTCAACTCCCGCCACGTCACCACCATCGAGGAGGGTCTGGAGGCGGCCGGCTTCACCATCGTCACCCGCCTCTGGCTGGAGGCCTACGACCGTGTCCGAGCTCAGGCCCACCAGGACTTCATCGCCGATATCAGGGCCGAGGCCACCGAGCGCGACGTCCCCGCCATCATGGTCGGCATGGGCTCGGCCATGCCCGAGCCGGAGTACACGATCCCCCTTGATATCCAGGCCGACACCGATCCGCGTACAGCCGTCTACGTCCTGTCCCGAACCTCCGGGGAAGGCAGTGACCGCAGCCCCGAGGCCGGAGACCTCAGGCTCACCGACACCGAGATCCGTGACATCCTCGCCCTCAATGGGCGCTTTCGAGCGATTCCTCCTCGTGCTCAACGTGGGCGGCGTCGTCGACCTCAGCCCACTCGATGAGGTTGCCAACATCCTCCTGCTCTCCCAGCTCGGCGCGACCGTCGGCGACGCCTTCACCGACGTTCTTCTTGGGCGGGCCTACCCCTCCGGAAAGCTCACCACCACCTGGGCCGCCTGGGACGAGGACGACCAGATCGGCGACTTCGGCGACCCGGACGACACCCACTACCGCGAGGGCATCCACGTCGGCTACCGCCTCTACGACTCAGTCGGCGAGGAACCGCTCGTCCCCTTCGGATTCGGCCTGGGCTACACGACCTTCGACGTCGAAACCCGCCAGGTGAGCCTTGACGGCGCCCGCGTGAGCATCGATGTCGACGTCACCAACACCGGCGATTACCCGGGCAAGGAGACCGTCCAGGTCTACGCCAGTGTGCCGGCCGGACACCTCGACCAGCCCCTCCAGGCGCTGGCCGGCTTCACCAAGACCGGTGAGATTGCCCCCGGCGCCACGGCACGGATCACCGTCGACGTCGACCTGACCGACCTGGCCTCTTATGACGAGGCCACCCGTGCCACGATCCTGGAGGCCGGCCACTACCTGCTGCGGGTGGGAACCTCCAGCCGGCACCTGAGCCCCGTCGCCGTCGTCGAGCTCGCCCAGGACGCAACCGTGCGATGCCTGGCCGGAGACCTGGGGCAACCCGGCTTCACCGACTGGAAGCCCGAGGTCCCGGCGGTCCTCGACATCCCGACTGGCCTGCCGGTGCTCGACGTCGACCCGGCCCACCTGCGCCGGTCGGACGTTGCCAAGCCCACTGAGCAGGCCGTGCCGGAGGACTTCAGCCAGGCCCTCACCCAGGCCCGGGGACTCTCCGACAACGAGCTCATCCACACCGTCCTGGGCGACTACCGCCGCGGCGAGGAGTCCGGCTCCATCGTCGGGGCCGCCTCCACCACCGTCGTCGGCGCGGCGGGCCAGACCACCACCTGGATCCCCGGCCTGCCCAGCATCATCATGGCCGACGGACCCGCCGGCCTACGGCTGGCCCCCACCTACGGCGTCGACGCCGAGGGCCCCTTCCCTGAGAGACTCCAGCCTGCCCGCCACCTTCCTCGAGCTCATGGACGATGCCGGACGCGAGGCCCTCGGCATCGCCGACGAGCCCGAACCCCGCGAACCCGCCGAGATCCGCGAGCAGTACACCACCGCCATCCCCATCGGCACCGCGCTCGCCCAGTCCTGGAACCCGGCACTCGCCGAGAGTCTCGGCGACGTCGTCGGAGCCGAGATGGAGCGCTTCGGCATCCACCTCTGGCTCGCCCCCGCCTTCAACCTGCACCGCTCCGTCCTGTGCGGACGCAACTTCGAGTACCTCTCCGAGGACCCGTGCTGGCCGGACGCATCGCTGCCGGCATCACCCGCGGCGTCCAGACCCGCCCCGGGGCGGGCGTGACCATCAGCATCTGGCCTGCAACAACCAGGAGACCAACCGCCTCAACTCCAACAGCCGGGTCAGCCCCCGAGCCCTGCGCGACCTCTACCTGCGCGCCTTCGAGATCTGCGTACGCCAGGCCCGGCCCGCCGCCGTCATGACCTCCTACAACCTCATCAACGGCGTCCACACATCCGAGTCGGCCCATGCTCGAGGTGATCCTGCGCCAGGAGTGGGCCTTCGGCGGCCTGGTCATGACCGACTGGGTCGTCGACGGCATGACCCGCAGCGACATGAAGCACCCGCGTGCCACCGCAGCCGCCACCATCAAGGCCGGCAACGAGCTCTTCATGCCCGGAGGCGAGACGGACCGGGAGGACCTCCTGGCAGCCCTGGAGCGGGGGAGCGAAGGCGGAGGTGGCGAGTCAGACTGCGATGCCGAGCCGGTCGACGGCGCTGTCGGCCTGACGCGCGCCGAGCTCGAGAAGCAGGCCGCCCGCGTCATCCACGCGGCTCGGAGGATAGCCACGATCTCGACATCCTGATGCTCGTGCTGTAAAATTAATCGAAGGATTTAGCAGCAGGAGGATGTTATGCCGACGATCAAGCCAGTATCAGATCTGAGGAGCTACACCGACGTTCTCAAGGATGTTGCGGAGGACTCGCCTGTTTTCCTCACCAAGAATGGTCATGGGAGGTACGTCCTTCTCGATATGAAGGACTATGACCGCATTAAGGCGGGTCGTCGTCTCCTCCGAGAGGTCGAGGCGGGCCGGATTTCTGGTGAGGAGCAAGGGTGGGTTAGTGCTGCAGACGTGCGTGCGCACTTCGTCGCACGGCGGGATTCCGCCCATGAGTGCTGAGATTGTCTACTCCACTGATGCTCTCATTGATCTTGATGAGGCCTGGGATTTCACGGTTGAGATCTCCGGTGACCCGGACTTAGCGTTTCAGCAGGTGGATGCCCTGCTTGAGGCGGTCGAAGGGGCTCGTAGCTACCCGTTGGCCGGGAGTAGGTTGGATGTTGTTGTTGGCACGCCAACTGACAGTCGCTATGTTGTGGCTGGTCGTCTGCTGGCTGTTTACAGCATTGAAAAGCACTTCATTCGGGTGGATCGGATCTTCGATGCTCGGCAGGATTGGGTCTCTGTGCTCGTCCGGCGTGGCTGAGTTCCCGTGTTCTGGGAGGACTGCTGTGGCCTGTCGCTGGGGCAGCGAACGTGACATGCTCGGCTGAGCCGCCCGCACTGCACAAGGAGCCCCTCCATGGCGCTGACACCTCAAGCACGTGAGACCTTCACCAGGCTGTTCGGGGTGGAGCCCCAACCCCACCCCACGGACCCCGAGCTGTTCGATATCCTCCAGAACGGGATCTTCGACGAGGCCTTCTCCACCGGAGTCCTCACCGACGTCGAGCGCGAGCTGCTCACCATCACCGCCCTGACCTCCATGCAGACCCTCCCGCAGCTGAGGGCTCACGTGGGCGCCGCCCTCAACATCGGCACCAGCCCGCTCCAGCTGCGCGAGACCATCTACCAGTGTGCCCCCACATCGGCTTCCCCAAGACCCTCAACGCCATCGACATCGCCAACGGGGTCTTCGAGGCCAACGACATCTCCTGCCCTTGGAGAACGCCGGCGCCGTCGACGCCACTGACCCCCGTGCCCGAGAGCAGGCCGGCGCCGCCATCCAGGCACCGCTGTACGGCAACGAGGTCAAGGAGGTCTTCTCCGCCCTGCCCGAGCCCTTCGATGAGTTCGTGCCCCACCTGCTGACCTCCTCCGCCTTCGGCGACTTCGCCACCCGCGGCGGGCTCGACCTCGCCCAGCGCGAGCTCATCAGCCTCGTGGCCATCGCCGCAATCGGCGCCACCACCCAGCTGCGCCCGCACGTGGCCGGGGCGATCCGGGCCGGCTCCTCCCCCCAGAAGGTGGCCGCCGCCCTGGTTCAGGTCATGCCCTACATCGGCGGCCCCTACGCCCTGTCCGGCCTGGTCCTCGTGGCCCGCTACGACGAGAGTGCCTCCGCAGAGGCCTACCGCTGAGAAGAAGGTCCATGTGGGCCGGCATCCTCCGCGGTTGTTGTGGGGTGAGTGTTAATCAGCGAGATGAGTCTCGCGTAGGGCGGCGATGCGCTTGGCGAGGTCGTCGGGATCTGCGCTGAGCTTGGGGGCGTTGCGAGAGGTTGACGGGTCGATGCGTGCGCCGAGTCGGCCGAGCTCGATCAGCAGTGGCACCGTCGCCAAGCCTTGCTCGGTCAACGAGTACCTCCCCTGCTTGCCCCGGGCGACCTCGCTCTTGGTGAGGAAGCCCGCCTCAACCAGGTCGGTCAGTCGGCGGGACAGCACCGGGGCGCTGATGCCCTCCTCGCTGCCGGTGAGCAGCTCGCGGAAGGAGCGTCGGTCATGCAGGACGATGTCTCGCAGAATTAGCAGACTCCACCTGTCGCCGAGCATCTCGAGGCTGCGGTTGATAGGGCAGGCGGAGCGAGGCCGGGGGATCATCGTGCGCCCTTCTTCGTGGTAGTTGCATTCTGTTACTGGATAGCATATCGTCCATCTCAAGTGGTAACACAATGTAACTAGATGTCTGGTGCTGCGGCACAGGAAGGACACCACGTGAAGGCCTTCGTCCTGGAGAAGTACGGTCGCCCCCTGAGAGCCGTCGACATGCCCGTTGCCGAGCCTGGACCACGCCAGGTCCTGGTGCGGATGATCGCCTCCGGCGTCAACCACGCCGATGAGCGCACCCGCACCGGTGAGTTCAAGGCCGTCTTCCGGCTCGACCTGCCCAAGGTGATGGGAGGGGAGCTGAGCGGAGAGGTGGTCGCCGTCGGCTCTCAGGTCACAGAGCTCGCCGTTGGCGATCAGGTCTACGGCTACACCGGCGTGGTGGCCATGGGAACCTGGGCCGAGTTCGTCGTGGTCGACGCCGATGCCCTCGCTCCCGCGCCCCGCAGCATCTCAATGGCTCAGGCGGCCTCCCTGCCGGTCGTCGCCCCTGACCGCGTGGCAGTCGCTGGTGACGATCGGCCGCCTCCAGCTGGGCCAGACGGTCCTGGTTCATGGCGGCGCAGGCGGAGTGGGGTCGGCCGTCATCCAGCTCGCCAAGCACCTGGGCGCCACCGTCGCCACCACGGCCTCGGCCTCCAGTGCCGACACCGTCCGGCAGCTCGGAGCGGACATCATCATCGACTACCGCAGTGAGGACTTCGTCCAACGCCTGGCAGAGACCCCGGTGGACATCGTCGTCGACACCCAGGGCGGCGAGATCACCTCACGGTCCTTCCAGGTCCTGCGTCCCGGCGGGATCGTGGTGGGTATCGCCGGTACCCTCGACCCGTCACTGGCCGATCAGGCCGGCGCCGGGCCGCTGGTCAAGGTCGCGCTGTCCGCCCTCAGCCTCAAGGTGCGCCGCCAGGCCAGCAAGCTCGGCGTGCGCTACCGGTTCCTGTTCATCGAACCCGACGGAGAGGCCCTGCACCATTGCCGGACTCGTGGACGACGGCGTCATCCAGCCCGTCGTCGACCGGATCCTGCCCTTCGAGCAGACCCTCGCCGCGCTCGACCAGCTGCTGGCCGGCGGAACCCGCGGCAAGGTCCCTCATCACTACCAACGAGCAGGAGGTCACCACTCATGCCTGAGGCAGACACCACCACCATGCTCGCAGGGCCCGTCACCCGGTGGACCTCCGCTCCCACTCGGCACCTGCGGGTGAGGGGAGAGTCCTTCGCGTACCGGGACCTCGGGGTCGACTCCGGAAGGCCACCCATCGTCCTGCTCGCCCACCTTGGGGCCACCCTCGACGAGTGGGACCCCCGCGTCGTCGATGCGCTCGCCGAGGGCCGCCGCGTCATTGCGGTCGACCTACCGGGCATCGGCTCCTCCACCGGGAACGTCCCACGAACCATCAAAGGGATGGCCGGTGCTGCACGGGCCTTCATCTCCGAACTCGGTCTGACCCGGATCGACCTCATGGGCTTCTCCCTGGGAGGCTTCGTGGCCCAGCAGGTCGCCCTCGACGCCCCGAACCTGGTCCGACGGCTCGTCCTGGCCGGAACCGGTCCCGCAGGAGGTAAGGGGATCGACCGGCCAACCGGAGCCGCCTACGTCTACCTCGACATACTGCGCGGAGTGCTCGCCCGCACCGACGCTAAAGAGTTCCTCTTCTTCCCGCGCACGTGCGATGGCAAGGCCGCGGCGCGCGATTACCTCGCCCGGATTCACGAACGAGTCATGGATCGTGATTCCCCGATCAACGAAAGCCTTTCGCACTCAGATCGCCGCCATCAAGGCCTGGGGGCGCCAGTGGCCACAGGACCTGTCCAGGATCGCGGCCCCACGCTGATCGCCAACGGGGATCACGATCGTATGGTCCCGACCCCGTTGTCTCAGGACATGCACCGGAGAATCCCCGGCAGCACCCTGGTCATCTACCCCGGGGCGGGACACGGCGGGGTCTTCCAGTACTACCGGGAGTTCATCCCCACGCTGCTGGGCCATCTCGACTCGTGAGGTCAGGGAACCCGATTCGGCAGTGAGGCCCGGCGGCCCGTCTACGATGGCCGCCGGGCCGGTTCGTACCGGCCCCAGGCAGCGAGGAGAACACGTGACGACGCAGCCCTACCTCTCACGGCAGGTCACCCTCACCGTCCAGGGGCAGAGGCTCGGGGGACTGGCCTACGTCCCGCGCACGGCGTCGTCGGCACCCGCGCCCCTGGTCATCTGCTGCCACGGCATGGAGGGCTCCCACACCCGCGTCGCCCCCATGGCCAGGCGCTTCGCCGCGGCCGGGGCCGTGGCCGTCTGCTTCGACTTCCGCGGAGGCGGCGGCAGCGCCAGCCAGGGCGAGACCACCGCGATGTCGGCCCTCACCGAGCTGGCCGACCTCGAAGCCGTCCTCACCGCCGCCTGCGCCTGGCCGGAGGTCGACGCCTCCCGGGTCGCCCTGTTCGGGCTGAGCCTGGGCGGGGCAGTCGCAGCGCTCGCGGCCGCCCGCCACCCGCAGCGGGTCACCGCCCTGGCCCTGTGGTGCCCGGCCCTGCGGCTGGGGGAGAACCTGCGCGCCGCCTTCCGCACACCGGCGGCCGTGCCCGAGGAGTTCGACTGGGCGGGCACCCGCCTGGGGCGCGCCTACGCCGTCGACGGCTGGAACCTGGAGGTCGGGGTCGAGCTGGCCACCTACCGCCGCCCCGTTCTCATCGTCCACGAGGGACCAGGACCGCGCCGTGCCCATCGAGGTCTCCCGGGCCGTCGTGAGCGACACGCCTGACACCGAACTCGTCACCATCCACGGCGCCGCCCACGGCTTCGGCGACGCCAACTGGGAGGAGGCCATGCGCCGCACCATCGGCTTCCTGGCTGGAACGGGGTCCTCGAGGAGGACTGAGCTCACGCAGCGGACAGCGGCAACGGGCGGCGCAGCCCGTTTTCTGACAACGGTGGCTCCCGAGCGACCGACATCGCAGAATTGGCCGCATGAGCGCATACGAGGCGGTGGACCTGACCAGTGTCAGCAAGACGATGCTGCTGACCCTCCATGCCCGGGCGGAGCACACGCTCTCCGAGCGGCCACGCTTTACGGACCCCGCCGCCGTCGAGCTCGTCTCCCGGCTCGACTACGACTTCACCATGGCCAGCCAGGACCGGCTCATGGCCGACGGCGTCGTGCTGCGCACCCTCACGCTCGACCCGCTCGTGGCCGGGTACCTCGCCACCCACCCCGGCTGCACGGTGGTCAACATCGCCTGCGGGCTCGACACCCGCTTCCAGCGCCTCGACGACGGGCGCGTCACCTGGTACGACCTCGACCTCCCCGACGTCATCGCGCTGCGACGCCAGTTGCTCGAGGACGGCGAGCGTCACCGCACCATTGCCGCCTCCGCCCTCGACCCCTCCTGGCCCGACCAGCTGGAGGACGTGAGCCGCGACGTGCTCGTCATCATCGAGGACTGAGCATGTATCTCAAGCAGGAGGAGGTGCGCACGCTCCTGGACATCATCGCCGCGCGCCTGCCCGGTGCGACCGTCCTCATCGAGGTCATGCCCAGCCTGTTCCAGAAGTACGGCCGGGAGCGCTCAGTGGAGGACGCGGGTGCGCGCTACACCTACGGCTGCTCCAGCGCCGCCGAGTTCCACCGGACGACGGCCCCCGGCTACACGCTGCTCCACGACGTCCCCTTCACCCGCACCATCGCGCGCTACCACCCCCTGCTCGCGCCCCTGACGCGGCTGCCGCTGGTGGGCAGACTCTCTGAGCGCATCGTGGTGCTGCGAGCGCCGGCCTGAGCGTTGGATGGGGCGCTGGGTAGGGACCTGGCCTGGCACTGGCCCGGTGCTGGCCTGGCACTGCTCGGCACTGGCCCGGGGCGGCCGATCTCGACGGGGACATCCTGCGCGTGGGGGTGCATTCTCTTCCGGCCAGGGACAGGCTGCGCGTAGGGGGACAGGAAGCCGGTCCCCGACGGCGTCGGATGCCCCGGCCGGAAGGACACGCCTCCGGCCGCGTGGAATGTCCCCGGCCGCGAAGAAATGCCCCCGGCTGTCGCCATGCGTCTCCAAGCCGAGAGGCCGATGCCGTGCCTCACCAGACTGCGCTATATCGAACTGCGGCCGTGCCATTGAGACAATGCCTCAGTGATCTCCTTGAGTGAGAGCCTCCCAGCGGCGACATCCATCACCAGCCGGTAGGCGTCGTCGTCGGGGGCCTCGACCCAGTGGCCGTTGATGTCCAGGAAGACCAGCGTGGCCAACCACCCCCAGGCGCTTGTTGCCATCCACCAGTGGATGATTGCGGACCAGGGAATCGAGCAGAGCTGCCGCCTTCTCGTCGATCGTGGCATAAGCGTCGTGCCCCCAGAGCATGGTCGCAGGTCGGTGCAGCGCCGAGTCGAGCAGGCCGAGATCCCGGACTGGTCCCACAGCCAGGTCCTCAATGAGAGACAGCGCGTCCTCGAGCGTCAGATACTCGACCATCTCCGCCCGATCAGCGGCCGAGGCGTTCCAGGACCTCGGCGTACCGGTTGCGGATACGGGCGGAGGCGTCCGCGACTCGCTGCTCATGTCCGCGGCGCGCGGCCACCTCGTGGATCGCCCGGATCGTCGCCTCCTGGCGGCTGACCCCGTCCTCCTCCGCAAGGAGCGCGAGCAGCCGCTCATCCTCTTTGCTCAAGCGCAATGTCATCGCCATACGTCCACAGTAGCACGTGGTATCAGACTGGTATCAGATGGGGCGTTGGGTATGGGCCTGGCCTGACACTGCTCGGCACTGCTCGGCACTGGTCGGCACTGGCCCGGTGCTGGCCCGGGGCGGCCGATCTCGACGGGGACATCCTGCGCGTGGGGGTGCATTCTCTCCCGGCGGGGGACAGGCTGCGCGTTGGGGGACAGGAATCCGGTCCCCGACGGCGTCGGATGCCCCCGGCCGGAAGGACACGGCCCCGGCCGCGTGGAATGTCCCCGACGGCGTCGGATGTCCAGGCCCGGAGGTGTGCGTACCCAGCTGGTAGCGATGGGGTGAGCCGGCACTACTATTCTCCCTGGACGTGCCCGCAGCGCTGCGGGCACGGGCGACGAGGAGGAATCATGGGCGAACCGATGACGGCGTCGGATAAGGATGCTCAGACGACCGAGCAGCAGGAGCGCGGCTACTGGCTCTACGTCCCGGGTGAGGCGCCGGGAAGTGGGAGGAGTTTCGAGGGGCCGGGATCATGGCGCTCAACTGGGACCGGATCGGTGACCCCACCAGCTATCCCAACGAGGAAGCCGTCATCGAGGCGCTGGAGGCCGGCTACGGGGACTGGGGCGGCAGGCCGACAGGTGCGGCGGGAATGATCCGGGACTTCACCCGCACGATGCGTCCCGGCGACGTCGTCTACGCCCGGCGCGGTCCCACCGAGATCATCGGGCGCGGCGTCGTCCGCTCGGAGTTCCGTTACGACGACGCCCGGCCCGCCTACCGCTGCGTGCGCGACATCGAGTGGACGCATGTCGGTTCTTGGCCGCTCGACCGGCGTGTGGGCGCAGTGAGCCTGCAACGAGTCACGGAGAACACGAGCTACAACCCAGCCCAGCTCGAGTCACTGTTCCGGGACTGGAACTCCTCGGGCGCGTCGACTGCCTCCGTCCGGGCGCAGGGTGTCGGGGACTCAAACAGGCCAAGAAGCATGAGCTCCAGCACTGGCTCTACACCCCGGGCGAGGGAGCGGCGAGATGGGAGGAGTTTCGAACGGCCGGGATCATGGCACTCAACTGGGACCGGGTTGGCGACCTTGCCTCCTTCCCCGACAAGGAGTCGCTCCTGGACGCGCTCTACACCCATTACGGGGACTGGGGCGGCCGCCCGCGTAAGGCCGCGGACTCGGTGTGGGACTACATCCATGCCATGAAACCAGGCGACATCGTCTATGTCCGCCGCAGCTTCAATGAGATCGTGGGGCGCGGAGTGGTTCGCTCCGACTATCGCTATGACGAGGACCGGTCATCCTTCCGGGCGGTGCGTGACGTCGAGTGGACGCATGTCGGCTCCTGGCCGCTCGAGCAGCGGATCGGCAGACTGATGCTGCAGCGCCTCACAGAGAACACGAAGTACACACCGGATCAGCTCAACGCACTGATCGGAATCGAGGACTCGCACTCTTCCGCATCCGTGGACGAGCGGCGCGGAAACAACGATCTCGATGAGGCGGACGAGCACTACACCAGTGCCGACTTCCTGGACGAGGTCTTTCTCAGGCCCGAGGACGTGGAGCAGATGCTCGGGCTGCTGCGACGCAAGAAGAACCTCATCCTCCAGGGCGCTCCGGGCACGGGGAAGACCTTCGCGGCCAAGCGCCTGGCCTACGCCCTCATGGGCCAGACGGATGACTCGCGGGTGGAGGTGGTGCAGTTCCACCAGTCGACCGCCTACGAGGACGTCGTCGTCGGGCTACGCCCCACGGCCGAGGGCGGGTTCGCAGCCGCCGAGGGCGTCTTCGCCAGGTTCTGCCGGCGTGCCGCCGCCGACCCGGGACGGGACTACGTGTTCATCATCGACGAGATCAACCGGGCCAACATCTCCAAGGCCTTCGGTGAGCTGCTCATGCTCATCGAGGCCGAGCACCGTGGCGAGGCGCTGCGCCTGCCCGTGTCCGGGGAGCTGCTGTCTGTCCCGAAGCGGCTCCACATCATCGGCATGATGAACACCGCCGACCGGGGGCTGGCCCTCATCGACTACGCGCTACGGCGCCGCTTCGCCTTCTTCGAGATGAGGCCGGCCCTCGACCACCCTGGGTTCCTCAGGCACGTCGAGGCCGTGGGCAGCTCGAGGCTGGAGGCGCTGGTCGACGTCGTACGCCGCCTCAACCAGCGGATCGTCGAGGACGAGGCCCTCGGCCCCGGGTTCCAGATCGGCCACTCCTACCTGTGCTGCCTGCGGCCGGCCCCGAGAACCCTGCGGGCATGGATGCGGACGTGACCTCGGTGGTGCGCTACGAGCTGGAGCCACTGGTGCGCGAGTACTGGTTCGACAATCCCGTAGCGATGGACGAGAGCATCCACGAGCTGGAGAGCGTCCTGGTATGACGGAGGCCCTACCCGGCCGGCCGCACCAGCGTGGTCCCAGCACCGTCCTGCTCAAGAACGTCTACTACATGCTCGCCTACGCCTTCAAGGCGCTGGATACCGGCGAGCACCGGCGCCTGGCGGCCGAGGACTTCGAGCACGTCCACGACATGCTCGCCGCCATCCTGGCCGGTGGTCTGGACAACCAGCGCCGACGCGGTTTCGAGCGGGACTATCAGCCCTTCAGCGAGGACCTGACCGTTGTGCGGGGACGCATTGACCCGGCTGCCACGATGCGTCTGAGGGCGCGTCGCAGGAGCCTGGTGCGCTGCGGCTACGACGAGCGCACCGAGAACACCCTCATGAACCGGCTCCTCAAGACCGCCGCCTTGCGCCTGATCCTGCACGGCGACATCGTCCCAGCCCGCAGGACGCGCCTGAAGTCGACACTGCTCGTCATGGGCGACGTCAAGGTGATGAGCACTGGGGACCTGCGGCGGCTGCACTGGGAGAGCCTGCGCTTCCACCGCGGTAACCGCTCCTACCGGCTACTCATGGGCGTGTGCCGACTCATCCTGGACGAGCGGCTGCTCAGCGGCGCAGACGGCGCAGTCAGCCTCGCCGACTTCCTCGACCCCCAGGAGCTGAGCGCCCTGTACGAGCGATTCGTCCTGGCCTACTTCCGCCGCCACCACCCCCACCTGCGCGCCGGCGCTCCCTGGGTGAGCGGCGGCATCGAGGACGCCCCGGTCTTCCTCCCGGGGCTGCACACCGACATCGTCCTGACCGGGCCAGAGCGGACCCTCATCATCGACACCAAGTGCTACGGGCGCATCCTCGGCTCCCGCTACGACAGGTCGATCCTGTCCCCGGCCAACCGCAACCAGATCTACAGCTACGTCATGCACGAGGCCAGCGACCCCCGGCAGGCCGGGCGCGAGGTCGCCGGCATGCTGCTCTACGCCCAGACCGCCGTCGACCCGCCGATCCGCGAGACCTGGACCGAGACCGGGCACCGCTTCCACGTGCGCACCCTCGACCTGGACCGGGACTTCACCGAGATCGCCGCACAGCTCGACGACGTCGCCGCCCTGCTCGCACCAACCTGAGACCCACTCCGAGCCGCGAGCGCGCCGTTCCACACCGTCCACATCGCATCCTTCCTTTGGCCGGGGGCATTCCCCTCCGGCGGGGGACATCCTGCGCGTGCGGGTGCACTTTCTTCCGGCGGGGGACGTGCTGCGCGTAGGGGGACAGGATTCCGGTCCCCGACGGCGTCGAATGCCCCCACCCGGAAGGACACGCCCCTGGTCGCGTGGAATGCCGCCGGCTGTCACTGCGTCTGGGAGACCAAGAGGCGTGGGACGAGTACCGACGACGCCGGTGTCCACAAGAGCGACTGTCTTGCCGCGGAATCCCCGTGTTGTGGAGTCCGAGAAGGGCTGCCGGCGCCCGTTGGCATGATGGGTGATGCCTCCCATGGCATCTTCTCCCGGAACACTCATGTCCTTGCCGGGGAGGAAGGAGTCGGGAGGAGGTGAGGGCCGTGTCCAAGCCGACAGGACGACGCGCAGAAGTCCGCAAGGGCAAGGTAACGGCCCGGAAGGTGAGCGAAGTACTCAACGCTGTCGCTCGCCTGATCCGGGCCGTCGGTGTCACTAGTGGATGCCCCCAGCAAGTGGATCGGCTAGGCCGTTTCCCTTGCCAGGGGAGTCGCCCGGCTAGCACCCGGATGGCTCTCCACCATTATGGGGCCGCCGTTCGCACTGTCCACATCGTCCCTCCTTATTCTGCCTGTGGGGACATGCTGCGCGTGGGGGTGCACTTTTTCCGGCCGGGGACATGTCGCGCGTAGGGGGACAGGAATCCGGTCGGTGGGGTCAGGTGGTGTTTGCACCGTTGATGATGTCGTTGAGTTTCTCCGCTGGGGTCTGTCCGTTCAAGACGATGCGGGGTCGGCGGTTGAGCTGGTCCTGGATGTCTTGGACCTGGGTGTCGGTGACATCGGTGAAGCTGGTGCCCTTGGGGAGGTAGTGGCGGATCAGCCCGTTGGTGTTCTCGTTGGTGGGGCGCTGCCAGGGGCTGTGGGGGTCGGCGAAAGTAGACCCGGGATGCTGGTGGCGGCGGTGAAGGCGGCGTGCTGGGCCATCTCGCTTCCCTGGTCCCCAGGTGATCGAGGCCCGCACCGCTCGGGGCAGGTCAGCGACCATGGTCTGCAAGGCGGTGGTGACGGTCTGGGAGTCGTGGGCCCCGCCCAGGCGGTGGATGAGCACGAAGCGGCTGGTGCGCTCCACCAGGGTGATCAGGGCGCTGCGCCCGCCGGCGCCGATGACCAGGTCGCCCTCCCAGTGACCCGGCACGGCCCGGTCAGCGGCCTGGGGCGGGCGCACACTGATCTGGGCCCCCTCGATCCAGGGACGCCTGGACCTGCGCGCCAGGCCGGCCGGGAGGTGAGCAGGGCAGGCGCCGGGTGCGTCCCGAGCGCAGGGCCTGTCCACCCGCAGCTGCTGGCGCAGGCTCCCGGCGCCCTGGACGTGAGGGCCTGGTAGATCTGCTCATGAGAGATACGCATGGGACTCATCATCGGGCCAGACCCAGCGCAGACGCGCGCTGACCTGGCGGGGACTGGCCCCGTCCTCGAGCAGAGCCACCACCCGGGCGCGCAGGACGGGATCGGCCTCGAGCCTCCTGACCTTGGGACGCGCCAGGCGCTCCTGGGCCGCCGCCGAGGCCGCCGGGGCCCGGTAGACCCCCGTCAGGGCCGGTGTTACGGGCGATCTCCGCGACACCGTCTGACGGCACCTGCCCAGCTGCCGGGCGATAGCCGCGGCCGACTCCCCACGGGCCCCTGCCCTGGGCGATCAGGACCCGCTCGGCGTCGCTGACGCGCCGGCCGCGCCCGACCCGCCCCGAGCAGGCGCTCGCCGACCAGTCCCGCCGCCCACAGGACGACGGTCTGGATGACCGTCTGGAGGACCTGACCGATGCTGCTGTCTCCACAGACTGATCGTGCCAGTACCGCCTGGCGGTGTCTCGAGTCACCCCGGCCTCAGCCCCCGGCCTGGGCCAGGGTCCCTACCCGCCAGAACCGCCTGGACGACCTGGGCGCGCCTGGCCTGGTCAGCCTCGAGCGTGCCGCCCTTGCAGCCGCGCACCAGCTCCACCCCCGCCTCCTGGCACCACTGACTAACCCGACCGCGCCGGCACCCCACATCCCGAGCCACCGCCGAGGCCGACTCACCAGCCACCACACGCGCCACCGCATCACGATGCACACTCGCATCAAACCGAACCCCAGACACACACCCTCCCACAAGTGGTGCATCCACCCCAGAACCCACCCCCAGAACC
>BNJU01001052.1_pt1 | contig 35985 bp, 35 predicted proteins | sample 8539281 | NCBI WGS metagenome assembly BNJU01 (sample SAMD00202456, study PRJDB9452) | human saliva metagenome | isolation source: human saliva | place: Japan
GATATCACTGTATAGCCCCAGAATCGCCCTAGAACGCTTTTAACCCTCTCCAATGGACGACAATAGCCCTAGGGGCTAAAATCGCTCTACGGGCGTTCTGGTGCGTCGCCCCTCTCTGGGGGGTGGTAGTTTCTTTAGCACTTTAACGCACTAAAGTATTTTGACAAGAATTTAACAAGTAGATTTTGACTAGGTTAGTTAATTAAATAATTAACGAACTGTATATGTCTGTGATTGTTAGTTATTTAATTAACGAACTGAATAGGTCTAACTTTTGTTAATTAAAAGATTAACAATCTCCATATTGTGAAAGAAATAACTTTATTGCAATTTATCTTATATTGTGCTACGATAAGTTTAGAAAGGAGGTTAAAAATGTATGTTTGAAGATTTAAGAGTTAAGGACAAGTTTTACCGTTTTTTCTATACTAACAATGGATCAATAAAAGTGTTTAAACTTTGCCAATGGCAAAATGGTAAACTGTTAGAATGTTGCATCAGGGACAAAAACGGTAAAAAGATTGATTATGCATTGTCCAAGTCACGAGTGTTATATTATTTGTACAATTCACATTATACAACGGAAATATTGGAGGCATTACAATGACAACAAAAGAATGGGAGGACTATTATAAGTCAGAGAAATATTTTCTATTGTGGTTAGCTCAAACGGCTATGGATAACAACGAACTAAATCAAGATCAAAAAGACTTTGTTACTGGTGTGGGGTTAGTCACACTCATTATACTAAGTGAAGGGTTACAACTTGACATTGACAATAACACAGCTTTTATAAAAGCTGCACATTACTTCACAGAACAGAGGTTCAAGTATTGCACAGATATTATAGTCGAGTATGGAGGCTATAAAAAAAGAATTTTTGCATCAAAAGACATTGACAGTTAAAGTAATTTGTGCTACTGTTAAGGCACATCATAAAGAAAAGGAGATAAAGAAATGGAAGAATTGAGAGTAAACGAAACACAGGAATTGGGAGTATTTGAGGGGTCAACATCTGTGCCTGTTATCAAGATGTTTAACGGTGAAGAATTGTCCGCAGCAAAAATGATTAACATTGTGAACGGCTCTGCAAAATCGGTTTCCGACTTTTTAAATCAGGAATTAACATTGTTAGGCTTTGGCGGTGTGGTGTTGGACTTCGTAGACGAAGAAACGGGAGAAACGGGAAAGTACAATAAGTACATCTTAATCACTGATAAGGGGGATATAGCCACAACCTCTACATTCATCGGCAGGACACTCAAAATGTTATATCAGTGCAATATGACCAGTCCAAGAATCCGCTTTCGTCAGGTGGAGCAAGCGGGACGCAGAAGGTTTTTTAATGGATTTACTGGACTAGATAACTGGCTTTTAGGTTGACATTTTATAAAAAATGGTCTATAATATAATTGTGAACCTGAAGAAGGTGGATAGGTGCGATGCTCACAACATCAAAAGCATCTATCCTTTTTATTTTAGGGAAGGGAAATATGAAATGTAGTGAATATCTTTTGTCTAAGTTAACAAAAAAACAAACAAAAAGAATTAGAAGAAATCTTAACAAATCATCAAAGACTGGACAAATCCCGTTTGCATGATGGAGTGTATGTATTTACTCAAGATTGGCATATGGGGTTTATCACCATAAATGCTAAGGCACTAGAGGGCGTGACAGACGAAGTTGACGAAACAATTGGGCATATGTCACGCACATTATCTATTGCGGCGGCAGATTTATTGATACGAATGGAGGTAAAAGAATGATTACGGACAACTTAAAAACTTGGCTCAATGGGCTTTTTAACTCCGAGCGAGTCACAACAAATGCTGAGGGTATTAAGACGGTGACGCTTGACACACTCACGCATGATATAGATAATGGTGTTGTTCTATTTGATGAACCTGAAAAGGTTGAAGAAAACACCGTTGTAAACTACAACTTTGACGATATTTTGACAAGGCTAACGGCTATTGAAAGTTTAGATTTAGCAACTAGACTATCCAGGCTTGAATCAGCAATTGAAGTAGCTGACGATTTAGTAGACGAAAAAGAAATCATTGAAATTTAGAGGGGTAGAAGATGGAAAATAAAGACAAGGAAATTCATATCTGGCATGATAATAGCGGTTCGGATAACTACGATCTATTTTTCGATATTGAAGATCCAAACGAGACTGCTCCATCAGTTCTTTTATTACATTGTCACGAGGACGAAGCCAATTATAAAGAGCGTTGGCAAATGGAGTTAGCAGGAACAACATTTGTTCAACAATTAGTTGACACTGAAAGAAATAGAGCAGAGACCAGAGAAAACCAGATAGAAAATAAGTTAGACACTTGTTGTAACGAGGTCAAAGGGCGACTAGATACAGCAGAGTATAACATCACGCAGAGCCAGACAGATATTCAACATTTGCAAACCGATGTGAATAATATTCAAGGTGATGTGACAAACTTGCATAACACTGTAAATACTTTGGAGGGGAGTGTTTCAGCAAATGAAACAAGCATTGTAAACTTGCAAAGAGATGTACAAAATGCACAGAATACAGCAAACACAGCAAGCAATACAGCACAACAAGCCCAACAGACGGCAAACGATGCCCACACTTCAGCACAGCAAGCACAAACCACTGCTAATGCGGTGAGTTCAACAGCACAACAGGCACAACAGACAGCACAACAGGCACAAACCACTGCAAATGCCGTAAGTTCATTGGCACAACAAACAACTAACGATGTACTTAATTTACAACGGCAGTTACAACAAAGTAATCAAACGATTACAGACTTACAAACCCAGTTGCAAGGTGCATTAGGGGTATGGGATTACATCCCTTATTTTCATTCGTTCAATGACACCGTAGACGGTTTACATCTGGAAATTAGGCACGATCTAACAAGTTGGATTAACTCTTTTCCTACGCCACAGCAAATTGAAGATAAGTTAAAAAATGGCAGATACAGGCTATTTATTAACACTATTACAGATCAAGGAAAACCAGTCCCAGCATACATAAATGCCTATCAATATGTTGAATCAACAAAAACTTTACATATTGAATATTCAGCAACTTCACACACTGTACTTGGTGTGACTTTAATGACGAATTAAGGAGGTAATATATGAATATTACAGGTTCATTTCTTAGAGAAACCACGGAGAAAATTATAAACGAGGGGCGAAAAGGGGCACAGTTTAAGATCAACGAATTGACCTCTCCACGCCAATTACTGGACAAACTACCAGCGGACGCATTGGAGAAATTCGGTCATATTCTTCAATATAGGGGTATTTATTCCGCAGATTACACCGTAAAGTTTAGTGCACTCTGGAGCACTCTTTTTTGGAAGATTGGAGAGCAGATTTTAAAAGTTGGCTCTTATCAAAGTCCATTTGATCGCTTTTGGAAACCTTTAGAAATCGGAGGGGATATTGAAGAATACGCCCCACGAATCAAAGACAGTTTTGACCGTCAAGGCTTGTCAAACTCTGCGATTTTGTCAAATTACATCACAAAGTATGATAGCTTTTTTCATAGAATCAATCAGTTAAGAGTTTTTGCGTGTACATACGATCAATATGAAATCGCTAGAATCTCGATTAGTTGGGACAATTTAGCAAGTAATATTAACGCTGAAATGCAGAATCTGGAAAAGTCAGTATCTAGCTATATTCACGATCTTTCTAAAGCAGCGTTTGTTACACAGTATCTAAGTGGTGGAATGGATGAAATCACCATTCCAGCTATCACAAATGTAGATACAGCTTGCTTAGGAGCTATTGCGATCAATACCGTTATTGATGAAATGACCGTAGAACCATCCACAAAGTATATTCCGTGGAACCGTTCCACCGCAAACCCAGATCCAACGATCAAAGATGTTGCCGTTGGTGGTATTAGCTTTGTTGCTACGACGGAGTTATTAAACAATGTTGAATTTATGACAGCTCTTAATACACAACTGGGGGATCGGTTCAAAAATGACCGTTTTTCGTGGAATGTAACGAGAGTGGGGGAATTTCCAACCGCTATTGATCCACGAATTGAGATCACACGAGGATATACACCAATTACGCCAAACAAAAAATTAGTTGGTTTTATTTGTGAAGAAGATGCCATGATTTTCCGTAGAAAAGAAATCGGAAGATTCCAGTTTGACAATGCGGCGACCTTGAAGACATCTCTATTCTATCATATTGACGCCTTAGCCAATATTTCAGATAGAAGAAAAGTTGTCGCAGTGGTGCAGTAACTCATTATAGCCCCTCAGCTGAGGGGCTTAACTTTAAGGGGTACAAATGAAAAAAATAGAAACATTTGACGATGCAGTTATTTTTAATAATATTGACAGGGGAAAGTTGGGAATTTATCAGAGCTTTTCCCAGTGGGCTGCACTCTTAAGAGATGTTGCGGTTTCTCTTTACGAGTGGCACGGAAACTTGAGTTTTCAAGATTTGTTACTCATTGAAGAACACATATTTAACCGTCAAGATTTCGCCCTCGTACGATGTAAGTATAAAGTGGGAAAAGCCGTTGTACTATCTGATAATTTTCATATTTTTCAGATTACAACCTTCGGAGAAATCCGACAGGGTGAACCAAAGGCTATAAGAATTGTGGGCGAAAACCTTCCAAAAAATTTAGTCAGGCACTACACAATTGATAACTTTGTCTATTTTAGTAATCGTACATTTACTTACCCTTGGGCATTAACACAGAAATATGCGGAGATGCTCACAAAGCTAGACGCCCTGTATATGCAAAATGTACAAAAGTTATCACTTCCAATTATGGCAATCAATAATAAATCAACGCATAATGAACTACTACATTTCTTTAAGCGTGGAGAACTCAATGCGGTATTTAGTATGCTCAATCCCACAAGGATGCAACAACAAGAAGATATTAACAAAATCTTTTTTAATCCTCAAATTGATTTCATCTTAGACAAAATCAATAACGAGCGTTCTAGCATTATGAAGGAATTCTTGCTTGAATTGGGTATCAATACCAACATCCCACAAGAAGGAAGTAACCAGTATGTTAACATTCAGACCACGCAAGAAAGTTCACTTGTGGCAAGATACTTTAGTGCGTCACTGAATAAATTTCGCTCTAATTTTTGTGAACAAAGTCAATACAAAATTCCCATCTTTGCAGTTACATTTTAATGCCTATAGTAAAGATATTGGCGTAATGGAGGTATCAAATAGTGAAAAAGACGATGTTGTTAATTAACAGTTTTTCAGTTTGTGTTGCTTATCTGCTACACGATAGCAAGTATATTTTACTTTTATATGTGCTTGCGAGTATGTCAGACTACTTTAGTGCAATTTTTCAGGGTGCTAGCCAATCGGGAAAAAAATGGTCACGGAAAAAAAGGCACTGTCAGGGATTTTTTTAAAAAGATGAATATGCTATTCTATGTATTTATTACTCTTAGTGTTGATTTTTTTAATGAAAGAAAGTAATTTGTCGTTTGTTCAAGGTGGAATTACGAGGCTGTTTTTGATCTGGCTAACGATAAATGAACTACTGTCTATTTTAGACAACATTGAAAAAACAAAAGGCACAAGGGGTTCAAAGTGGCTTAGAATGATTTTAGAAAAATTAAGAGATAAGGGGGAACTAAAATGAATATAATTGACTACGCTATGCGGTGGGTTGGGTATGAAGAAAAAAATCAAACGAAAAAAAGTATTGGGGAGTCTTTAGACAGACCCGAAAAGTTTGAGGGGAATGGGGTATATAATAATTACACAATTTTTGCAAAGATGTATGAAAAGCTCTTAAACAGATCGGCACAGGGTGAACCGTGGTGTGCTACATTTGTGAATATGATGTATATTGCTGTCTACGGTAAAGAAAGAGCAAAGAAAATGTTAGGGGGTGAATTTTCCTTGTGGACGCCAACTTTTGCAAAAAATGTGAAGTGTTCAACAAAAAACCCCCTAAAAGTTGGAATCCCTATCTTTTTTAAAAATTCAGAAAGAATTCACCATGTGGGAATTGTCACAGGTTTCAATGATGAATTTGTTTATACGATTGAAGGGAACACAAGGGCTACGAATGATGTTGTTGCGGAAGGTCACATTGTAGCAATGAAAAAGTATAAGCGGACAAATAAAAATATTGCTGGATGGGGGATTGTCTATATGGATGGATGGAATCAATATAACAGCGAAAATTGGGAGTACTGGAATGAGGGGGAAAAAGTCATCAGTACAATCGCTTCTATTGATGGGCTTGTTTATGGGTTTGATGAAAAAGGAACAATGCTAAAAGGCGTTTATGTTATCAATGGCAAGCGATATTATTTTGACAAAGTAGAGGGTTGGCAAATCCGAACCACTGACGGATTGCCAAAGTTTCAACGATTGGAGGGATGACAATGAATATTACTTTGGACGGATCGGGGTATGTACACGCCGATAGTACTTATAATGCTTCTAACATTATGAGTGCCCAGACGATTATGCGAAATGTGGCAAATCAAATTGAAGGATATGACAATAGTCAGATCGTTTCACTTTTGGTAAATTTAAGTGCGCTGTATCCACAATGTGAAAACTTTAACCAATTCTTAAGTGAATGGGCTAGGTTGTTACCAATGATTACATTGTAAAAGGGGGGAGTTTCTTTGTTTTACTGGAAGAATGACTTTGATTTTAAAGAATTAGATATGTATGAGTTTGAACAATTTCAAAGTGTTGTGATGACAAATCAGTTAGACAACACTGTTATTCAGTCACTTTCCCCTTTTGTCATTCCAAACGCAGTATGTCTCGTTCTTAGTAAGCTATTGTATGACTATTGCAATCATAAGCAAGTCAATTTAATTGATACAGATCGATGGCGAGATAACTTTTTGGGTGATGTTGGCTTATATCTACTCGAAAAGGGTAGATATTTACAGGCTTATTTTCGTGATGTGAATCAAAACATTGACAAAAAAGGCACAGGGGACACAGACACAACCAGCCAAGGCATTACGGGTACAAGTGGAACGCAAAAATCGGGGAGTGTGTCAAGTAATCAGAGTGCAAACACAAGTGGGAGTGATACTTTGGATAGTCGGGAAGAACTGGGCGACACGCTAACAATCCTTGACAATCAAACGACAAGTACAAAGTATTTAGCAAGTAAGAATGACGAAAGTTACTCTAAAGGACACCAACAAAACACCACGGAAACGGGGTTTTCTAAAACTGTTGATAATCAAACTAATGTGTCAATGAGTAATGACGACCGTTTAACAAAGGATAAACAAGTATCCAATGTGCACACAAGCGGAACTTATAGCCCTCTCGAAATTGCAAAACTGGAAAGCGATTTTAAATTCCAACCGTGGTTGGATGATTTGTTAAGTCGCTTAGATGAACATTTTTTAGTTGGAGGATTAACATATGCCTAAGACAACCCCACAAGGGCAATTTCCGTTCGACAAAGATACTTTTACTATTACTTTGTATGAGGAAGGAAATGCCCCCGACTATTCTTTTATCTACAATATTGGTGTACAAGCTGGGCGAGGTTTCTCGGAAAGTTACACAATTAACAATGCACCTAAAAATCTTGACCATATGCAAGTAGAGATTACTTGTAACCCTGACACGGATTCAACAAGATTTAATTATATGAAAATTGATTACCTTGATCGTGCAGGTGGGGGGGCGTATGACCACAAAACTAGATACTTTTTTATTCAAAATAAGACCATCTTAAACTATCCCGACTATGACCCAATTAGAAAAATATGGGGAGGATATGCGGTTTTGTTTGATTGTGAATTGGATGTGTGGGAGACTTACAAAAACTTTTTAGGTACACCAACGATTTACTTAAGTAAAGTGACGACATCCGATCCCGAAGGGTGGGGAGAAATCGGGGTATTAGGTCAATCCGTTTTGCCATTCTCTGATATTGATATCACATATAGTGATAAAAAATATGATGATTATAAGACTGTGATTGCGTGGCAAGCAAAAAAGCCCACTGCACAGGATACATTCATCATTGACGAAATGCAGACATTTCTGCAATTCAACGATAATGGAAATGTTTCAGATTATTTAGCGGATCTGGAAGACCTTGCCAGTGAACCACCTCAGGCAACAAATCTTTTTAAAACTTATGTCGTAGCTAAATCTTATATTTTACCTTCCTTTTTTGCAACTCAAAACGGCCAAAAGTCAGATAAAGAAACGATTTCCTGTGCAGTGCCTAATTTTGCGGGTGTACACAGGCGGCTATTATATCCCCCATATATTCGGGGTTTTCTATGCACGATTGACGGGCAAAGAATGGAAGTTGATTATAATAAGATGTTAGGGCACAAGCTAATCAATCCGTTTACAGCCGAAGTTCACCACTCAACCGTACCAGAACCCACTAGCGTTATTTATCCCGACTATGTGGGGGGTGGTGAAGGAGATTGTCTAATTTTCAACCAATATCCATCTATGGATATGGCGGGACGCACCTATACCCCACAACAACAAATCTTAGCAAAATATAACAGACTAGACGATAGTCAAGTTACGCACGGAGGTTGATTTATGGATTATACAACAATGCTTTCAAACAATAAGTTATTAAATGATGACGGCACACCCACCACGGCTTGAACGGCTCAAGCCGTGGGGGGTGGTCTTGGATTTTTAATTGGTGGGGCTTTTGGTAATCCCTTGGCTGGTGAACAAGTGGGCAAAGCAGTTGGTAGTGTGGTATCTAGCTTTATCCCTCATTATGATAGCGTGCGTGCAAGTGTCAGAGGTATCAATTTTCCAGCTATGAAACTCAAACCCTACTGGCTAGAAGTTCAATCAATTTCCATTCAAGAACTCGAAAAGCTAGACAAAATTTATAAATATTTTGGAGTTGAAACACAAAAGGTCGAACCGTTAAATATTTCTAGCTACTTATATAATAATCATGCTTTTGTGCGTGGTACTTTATCAGTAGAGGGGAAAGGGGGGACGATTCCCCTACACCGATTTAGACAAATTAACGACATTTTTCAAAGGGGGTACACATTTTAAATGCTTAAAAATGTACATTTAAAAGATGATGAATATTTTTCTGTACAAGACTATATGAACCAATACCCAACTACAAATATCTTTGTTTTGTGTGGGGCGAGGGGTAGCGGTAAAACTTATAGTGTATGTGAAGAAGTCAAAAAAATGTTTAGCCTTGGCAAAGTGGGTTTGTATATTCGTAACTCCCGAGCTGCATGTTCGTCCGCTCGCTCTTACTTCTCTTTTTTGTCTGATGAAAATAGTCAAATTAAATTGGGGCGAATGGGTGCTGGTTCTGTCACGCTATCAACAAAAGATACAGATATCTTAATAGCGTACACACTCTACTTGGGAGATCAAGAAACTTTTAAATCCTCCAGAAAAAAGATTGACTATATTATCTATGAAGAATTTAGCACTTTTGGCAACGAGAGACTAAACAGAGCGTTCAATTTAATCGAATTACTTGAGAGTATCCGACAATCATCCCCCAACTATAAGATGTTTGCGATTGCTAACAATTTATTTGAAGATGATTTATTTTTTGTGAATTTTACAGAAAACAGCTTTTTGCAAATTCAAATCCATAAAAAAGCCCAACTTGACAATGTAAAGAACAAGGCTGTGCAAAATTATCTAAGTGGTGATATTTTAGTACCACAAATATCGTATAATTTAAGTAACTACCAGTGTGTAGGATATGTGGAAGTTGCAAGCACAAAAATTTTTTTATATGATGGGGGGGAAAATCTATTAAATCGCTGGGTACTGTCTACCCGTGGTATTCAAACGGTTTTGCGACTCGATAGCACCACTGCTAGAATTATTGTCAGTGCTGTTTATAAAAATGTGCATGATCGTAACCGCTTAGAATTTGTGGTTGGACTTGTTGAATTTTCTTATAAACGGCTCTTTACTTAATGAAAGAAGGATGATTCTTTAATTGTGAAAGGTTGAGGAATTAGAGCAATTCCTCCCGGCACAACAGACGGCTTTAATTGTGTGACAGGTTTTTTATTTTCGTCTAAAATATCCCCTCCTACTTCAAAATTATCATAAGTGATAAACTTTTTAGCCTCTTTGGTAGCCCCTGCACATTTTACCGTGATTTCCCCAGTGTCTTTCTCTGTCATCATGTAAGTTTTTTGGCGTAAAACTTTCACTTTACTAAGTTTGTGTTCAATATCCCACAAACCCAGTGCAGTTGGTGAGATTTTGGACTTATCAACATATTCTTCATACGCTTTTGTAAACATGATATTACTATCTGTATCCCCATAAATAAAGTATTCTTTTGGATAAGAATTTGTCATGTCTAAAAAAATTTCACGAGCGTAGCTAAGAATTGCGGACACAATCGGCATATATACGAATGTTGGTTCTTTATCCTCACGTACTCTTTGATACGACAGTATTGAATTGTCGTTAAGTTGTAGTTGGGTTTGAATGGGTAAAATGAATTGCCCAAACTTCCCAGTTAGCGAATTATTCATATACTTCGCAACCGTTTTTAAGGGTGCATTTTTTGTTACAGTTCCCTGTGTCTTTTTTGCTATCCATTCATCAGAATAACTATCAAAAATACCCATCTTCGTTTGATACTCGTAATACTCTAAAAACTCAATATCTAAAATATCATAGTACTGATACAATAACCGCAAATCTATTGAGTTAATATAGCAAACCTCGTGAAAATATTCAACATATTCATTTTGCTTATATGGTCTTGAAAGTGGAACACCCAGATTCCACTGTTTACCCAACCGAAAAAATGCAATCGTAGTATCTTTCTTTACTTTCGCATGAATTCTTGCTTTAATCGTATAAAATTTTTTACGATTTTTAAAATCTGGAACTTTGTTAAACTCGTGACGACCTACGGAAATTGGATAAGGGTGGGTAAATTTCCCAATTTTACTATATCCCGCAGCACTATATAAACCATTATTATCTATATAAGTGAAGTCCCCTTCTAACACTTTGCCCTGATACATCTTATTGTATGTACAAATTCCACCCGTGTAAGTCAAATTTGCAAAAGTTTGTTCATCAGTGTCAAGCGTGGGAAGATCAACCGTCTGTTTTTTCTTCCAATCATCAAATGCACATGATGCAATTGTCATTTTGTCCGAGTGTGCAAATTCTCTAAACTTTTCTAGACCTCCCTTTAAGCAGCGTACATCATTCATGCCGTAAACTTCTACTTCTTTGTCCGTATGTGTTAGCAAAGCGTTAACTTGTTTTAAAGAATTATCAAAAGTATACTCTTTCTTCCACAATTCTTTATCTAGTCCGAAAGCTTTACCGAATTCTTTTAGCGAAATCATGCACAGCTTATAAGAATCCACACAACGAAACAAAACACCTTTGTAAAAAAATTGAAAAGTATACCAAGTTGTATTAACAATTAGATAATCCCTAAAGGTAACATTGATTCCTTCACTTTTAAAGTAGTCAATAATATTCATTGCATCAAACTTTAAATTATGATAGTAAACTAAGCAACTCTTTTGTGACTTTCGCCGTACATACCTTACTGCTTTTGTAAAAAATCTGGGAATTGTATAGTCCATAATTTCCGTACCATCGTCAAAAATACCTTGATTTAGCACATTGACCACTTGGAGTACTTGACTTTCTCCAGTTTCTTTTGACTTGTCCCATTGTTTTTTGACAAATTCTTTACTTTGACTTAACCTTTTTTGTATGTGTGTATCATACATTGACGGTTGTAAACAATCTACATTATCTGTTGTGATGTTTACAGTTTCAGTATCGGCATACAAAATCATCATAATTTACGACCTCATATATTTACTAAAATATGCAAAAAGAATATCATAAATATAACCAATATCCGTTATTTCGTGACTTTCTCCCGTGTCAACTTCAAAGTCCGAGGGTGGTAGGTACCTTACAAAAATTTCATGGGGTACCCAGTTAGAATTGTTTACCTTTTTAGAATCTAGCTGGCCTGGCAATATATTTCTTAACCAGTAAATAATTGTGTTAAAATCGGGATTGCCCCATAATCCGAATTCTTCTTCCAGAGCGTCAGCAAGGCGAACAGCAATATTTATCATTTGCTCGTATTTTGTGATCGCAGTTACAAGTGGCTTTTCTTGCATTGCAATAAATTCTTTTAATTCATCTAGTGACTTACCCTTTACATCGTACTTCAAGTTTGGATACTTCTTTTTAAGTCTCCGTATCTTTCTTAACGCCTTTTCACGCTCCGACACTTCAACAGCTTTCTTTTTACTCTTTTTCGCTGTTTGTGGTTTTGTTCGGTCAACCTTTCGAGCTTTCTTATTATAAGCCCGCTCCAAGTTGTACAGCTCGGAGTTACTGAGTCCCCTTGCGGACTCAATAACCCCCTTTCTTTTCAGTCTAGCAATTCGATTTTGCCTGTTCTTCTGTGCCCTTGTCTTTACCCTTGTCATTCTTTGACCTCCTTTAGTTCAATGTAATTATAGAAAACACCTTGAAAACTACGCCAAGTGTAACAACCACTTTTTAACTTTCCAGAACGATATATATCGTATTGCTTACCATTCTGCACACAAGTTAAATACTCAACTTTCCCTCCTAAGAGAGTGGGGGTAAAAATAAACCCCCCTCTATTTACTTGCATACTTTCACCCTCTCTTTATTTTCTCTTTCCAAACTCTTTTAGAAATCCGCTCAATTCTCGCCTCTGGTAGCGGATAGTACCCCCCACAAACCACCCTCCCTGCAACTTGCATTGGAAAAGTTTCATTATATAAGACCACAATATCACCCGTTTCAAAATATCGTTTTTCGTCTGCTCTCCATCTGCCTAACAACCTTATTTCTTTGTCTACTAAACTATCCCAGCGTAATTCCTCAAACTTTGTTGCAATTCTCTTTTTTTCTCTTTCGCTTAACATCTAGTACCCCCTAACACTTCTCTTTGTTTCTTCTTAGTTGTTTTCAAAATTATCGCATCTGGCAAAGGACAACAGTATTCACCATCCCACCAACCTTTTATCTTTAAACAATAAGTTGTATTAAACAACCACAATTCATCACCTACCCTACACTTTTTCGTTTCATCCGCCAGCCAAACACCGAGTAAATAACGATCCCTTTTGCTTAAATCTTTCCAAGTTTTACCAACAAACACAGTTGTAATTTGATTTACTTGATTTACTTGATACTGTACCGCTGTCATCATCCTTCTAACTCCTTTCTAAACTGCTGCAGTGGCACGCCACCCAACAGTTATATTGCCCACACGGCAATAAGTATTCAAATGAACTATAAGCTCCGATATTTTCGGGGCATTCCTCACATTTCCAATAATTACCTTCGTTATACATGAACTTCCTGTACTGCTTTAAATATTCATCTCTATCACGCTTTGCCAATTCATCCCATTCTTGTTTTATCATATTCTTAACCTCCTATTTGTCTTTCTTGACAACTCAATTATAACCCTGAAATAACTGAGTTGTCAATAAAAATTACAGTATTATTCTAACATCTTTAAAACCTTGCGAACCAAACGCAAATCTTTCTTTACTCCGTCAACTGTATATTCTCTGTCGATATATACATGATTTCGAGAGCAATTCACAATGAACTTAAAAGAATAGTGATTCCCCTTTAAATCAAACTCAAAAAATTCAATGGTATACTGTCGTTCCGTCCATTCTTTGTTGCGTCCTGGTGTCCAGAAAAATGAATTATGTAAGCTTGTTGTGTTGTCAATAATTGCCTGTAACTTCTCTTTAATTTCAACTGTGTTCATTATAAAACCCCCTGTATTTGTCTTTCTCTTTGTTACATCTATATCTTACCACATATAGTTATACTTGTCAACAAAAATTACAACAAAATAAAAGTTATTTATTTAACGAACAATGTCAAACCTATAGAGATTGTTAATCTTTTAATTAACAAAGTTAGACCTATTCAGTTCGTTAATTAAATAACTAACAATCACAGACATATACAGTTCGTTAATTATTTAATTAACTAACCTAGTCAAAATCTACTTGTTAAATTCTTGTCAAAATACTTTAGTGCGTTAAAGTGCTAAAGAAACTACCACCCCCCAGAGAGGGGCGACGCACCAGAACGCCCGTAGAGCGATTTTAGCCCCTAGGGCTATTGTCGTCCATTGGAGAGGGTTAAAAGCGTTCTAGGGCGATTCTGGGGCTATACAGTGATATCAGAATTTTTTTTATTTCAAACACAATTAGTTGAAATTAAAGAGAAGTTACAGGCAATTATTGACAACACAACAAGCTTACATAATTCATTTTTCTGGACACCAGGACGCAACAAAGAATGGACGGAACGACAGTATACCATTGAATTTTTGAGTTTTGATTTAAAGGGAATCACTATTCTTTTAAGTTCATTGTGAATTGCTCTCGAAATCATGTATATATCGACAGAGAATATACAGTTGACGGAGTAAAGAAAGATTTGCGTTTGGTTCGCAAGGTTTTAAAGATGTTAGAATAATACTGTAATTTTTATTGACAACTCAGTTATTTCAGGGTTATAATTGAGTTGTCAAGAAAGACAAATAGGAGGTTAAGAATATGATAAAACAAGAATGGGATGAATTGGCAAAGCGTGATAGAGATGAATATTTAAAAGCAGTACAGGAAGTTCATGTATAACGAAGGTAATTATTGGAAATGTGAGGAATGCCCCGAAAATATCGGAGCTTATAGTTCATTTGAATACTTATTGCCGTGTGGGCAATATAACTGTTGGGTGGCGTGCCACTGCAGCAGTTTAGAAAAGGAGTTAGAAGGATGATGACAGCAGTACAGTATCAAGTAAATCAAGTAAATCAAATTACAACTGTGTTTGTTGGTAAAAACTTGGAAAGATTTAAGCAAAAGGGATCGTTATTTACTCGGTGTTTGGCTGGCGGATGAAACGAAAAAAGTGTAGGGGTAGGTGATGAGTGTGGTTGTTTAATACAACTTATTGTTTAAAGATAAAGGTTGGTGGGATGGTGAATACTGTTGTCCTTTGCCAGATGCGATAATTTTGAAAACAACTAGAAGAAACAAAAGAGAAGTGTTAGGGGGTACTAGATGTTAAGCGAAAGAAAAAAGAAAGTGCAACAAAGTTTGAGGAATTACGCTGGGATAGTTTAGTGAGACAAAGAAATAAGGTTGTTAGGCAGATGGAGAGCAGACGAAAAACGATATTTTGAAACAGGGTGATATTGTGGTCTTATATAATGAAACTTTTCAATGCAAGTTGCAGGGAGGGTGGTTTGTGGGAAGTACTATCCACTACCAGAGGCGAGATTGAGCAGTTTCTAAAGAGTTTGGAAAGAAAATAAAGAGAGGGTGAAAGTATGCAGAGTAAATAGAGGGGTTTATTTTTACCCCACTCTCTTAGGAGGAAAGTTAGTGTTAACTTGTGTGCAGAATGGTAAGCAATACGATATATATCGTTCTGGAAAGTTAAAAAGTGGTTGTTACACTTGGCGTAGTTTTTCAAGGTGTTTTCTATAATTACATTGAACTAAAGGAGGTCAAAGAATGACAAGAGGTAAGAACAAGGGCACAGAAGAACAGGCAAAATCAGATTGCTAGACTGAAAAGAAGGGGTTATTGAGTCCGCAGGGGACTCAGTAACTCCAGGCTGTACAACTTGGGCAGGCTTAATAAGAAAAGCTCGAAAGGTTGACCGAACAAAACCACAAACAGCGAAAAAAAGGTAAAAAGCTGTTGAAGTGTCAGGGCGTGAAAAGGCGTTAAGAAAGATACGGAGACTTAAAAAGAAGTATCAAACTTGAAGTACGATGTAAAGGGTAAGTCACTAGATGAATTAAAAGAATTTGTTGCAATGCAAGAAAAAGCCACTTGTAACTGCGATCACAAAATACGAGCAAATGATAAATATTGCTGTTCGCCTTGCTGACGCTCTGGAAGAAGAATTCGGATTATGGGGCAATCCCGATTTTAACACAATTGTTACTGGTTAAAAATATATTGCCGAGCCAGCTAGATTCTAAAAGGTAAACAATTCTAACTGGGTACCCATGAAATTTTGTAGGTACCTACCACCCTCGGACTTTGAAAGTTGACACAGGAGAAAGTCACGAAATAACGGATATTGGTTATATTTATGATATTCTTTTGCATATTTTAGTAAATATGAGGGTCGTAAATTATGATGATTTTGTATGCCGATACTGAAACTGTAAACATCACAACAGATAATGTAGATTGTTTACAACCGTCAATGTATGATACACACATACAAAAAGGTTAAGTCAAGTAAAAATTTGTCAAAAACAATGGGACAAGTCAAAAGAAACTGGAGAAAGTCAAAGTACTCAAGTGGTCAATGTGCTAAAATCAAGGTATTTTTCGACGATGGTGCAGAAATTATGGACTATACTAATTCCCAGATTTTTACAAAAAGCAGTAAGGTATGTGCGGCGAAAGTCACAAAAGAAGTTGCTTAGTTTACTATCATAATTTAAAAGTTTGATGCAATGAATATTATTGACTTTAAAAGTGAAGGAATCAATGTTACCTTTAGGGATTATCTAATTGTTAATACAACTTGGTATACTTTTTCAATTTTTACAAAGGTGTTTTGTTTCGTTGTAGTGGATTCTTATAAGCTGTGCAGCGTTTCGCTAAAAATTCGGTAAAACTTTCGGATTTGAATAAAGAATTGTGGAAGAAAGAGTATACTTTTGATAATTCTTTTAAAACAAGTTAACGCTTTGCTACATACGGACAAAGAGTAAGTTGCAGCATGAATGATGTACGCTGCCAAAGGGAGGTCTAGAAAAGTTTAGAGATTTGCACTCGGACAAAATGACAGTGCATCATGTGCATTTGATGATTGGAAGAAAAAACAGACGGTTGATCTTCCACGCTTGACACTGATGAACAAACTTTGCAGATTTGACTTTACAGGTGGAATTTGTACGCTAATAAGATGTATCAGGGCAAAGTGTTAGAAGGACTTCACTTATATAGATAATAGTTTATATAGTGCTGCGGGATATAGTAAAGTGGGAAGTTACCCACCCTTATCCAATTTCCGTAGGTCGTCACGAGTTTGCAAAGTTTCCAGATTTTAAAAATCGTAAAAATTTTATACGATTAAAGCAGAATTCATGCAGTAAAGAAAGATACTACGATTGCATTTTTCAGTTGGGTAAACAGTGGAGATCTGGGTGTTCACTTTCAAGACCATATAAAGCAAAATGAATATGTTGAATATTTTCGCAGGGTTTGCTATATTAACTCAATAGATTTGCGGTTATTGTATCAGTACTGATATTTTAGATATTGAGTTTTTAGAGTATTACAGTATCAAACGAGATGGGTATTTTTGATAGTTATTCTGATGAATGGATAGCAAAAAGACACAGGGAACTGTAACAAAAATGCACCATAAAAACGGTTGCAGTATATGAATAATTCGCTAACTGGGAAGTTTGGGCATTCATTTTACCCATTTCAAACCCAACTACAACTTAACGACAATTCAATACTGTCGTATCAAAGAGTACGTGAGGATAAAGAACCAACATTCGTATATGCACGATTGTGTCCGCAATTCTTAGCTACGCTCGTGAAATTTTTGAGACATGACAAATTCTTATCAAAAGAATACTTTGTTATGGGGATACAGATAGTAATATCATGTTTACAAAAGCGTATGAAGAATATGTTGATAGGTCCAAAATCTCACCAACTGCACTGGGTTTGTGGGATATTGAACACAAACTTAGTAAAGTGAAAGTTTTACGCAAAAAACTTACATGATGACAGAGAAAGACACAGAAATCACGGTAAAATGTAGGGGCTACCAAGAGGCTAAAAAGTTTATCACTTATGATAATTTTTGAGTAGGAGGGATATTTTTAGACGAAAATAAAAACCTGTCACTAATTAAAAGCCGTCTGTTGTGCCGGGAGGGATTGCTCTAATTCCTCAACCTTTCACAATTAAAAGAATCATCCTTCTTTTCATTAAGTAAAGAAGCCGTTTATAGAAAAATTCAACAAGTCCAACCACAAATTCTAAGCGGTTACGATCATGCACATTTTTATAAACAGCACTGACAATAATTCTAACAGTGGTGCTATCGAGTCTGCAAAACCGTTTGAATACCGGGTGGAGCAGTACCCAACGATTTAATAGATTTTCCCCATCATATAAAAATTTTTGTGCTTGCAACTTTCACATATCCTACACTGGTAGTTACTTAAATTATACGATATTTGTGGTACTAAAATATCACCATGAATAATTTTGCACAGCCTTGATTCTTTACATTGTCAAGTTGGGCTTTTTATGGTTTAGTTGCAAAAAGCTGTTTTCTATAAAATTCACAAAAATAAATCATCTTCAAATAAATTGTTGTAATCGCAAACATCTTATAGTTGAGGATGATTGTCGGATACTCTCAAGTAATTCGATTAAATTGAACGCTCTGTTTAGTCTCTCGTTGCCAAAAGTGCTAAATTCTTCATAGATAATATAGTCAATCTTTTTCTGGAGGATTTAAAAGTTTCTTGATCTCCCAAGTAGAGTGTGACGCTATTAAAGATATCTGTATCTTTTGTTGATAGCGTGACAGAATCAACTTATTCCTTTCAATTTAATTTGACTATTTTCATCAGACAAAAAGAAGTAAGAGCGAGCGGACGAACATGCAGCTCGGGAGTTACGAGATATCAAACCCACTTTGCCAAGCTAAAACATGACTTCTTCACATACACTATAAGTTTTACTGCTACCCTCGCCCACACAAAACAAAGATATTTGTGGTTGGGTATTGGTTCATATAGTCTTGTACAGAAAATATTCATCATCTTTTAAATGTACATTTTTAAGCATTTAAAAATGTACTTTGAAAAATGTCGTTAATTTGTCTAAATCGGTGTAGGAATCGTCCCCCTTTCCCTCTACTGATAGTACCACTACAAAAAGCATGATTATTATATAAGTGCTAGAAATATTTAACGGTTCGACCTTTTTGTGTTTCAACTCAAAAATATTTATAAATTTTGTCTAGCTTGCGAGTTCTTGAATGAAGTGATTGAACTTCTAGCCAGTAGGTTTGAGTTTCATAGCTGAAGAAATTGATACCTCTGACACTTGCACGCTATCATAATGAGGGATGAGCTAGATACCACACTACCAACTGCTTTGCCCACTTGTTCACCAGCCAAAGGGATTACCAAAAGCCCCGCAATTAAAAATCCAGACCACCCCACGGCGGGCCGTTGCCGTGAGTGGGTGTGCCGTCATCATTTAATAACTTATTGTTTGAAAGCAGTTGTATAGTCATAAATCAACCTCCGTGCGTAACGACTATCGTCTGGTCTGGTATATTTTGCTAAAGATTTGTTGTTGTGGGGTATGGGTGCGTCCCGCCATATCCATAGATGGATATTGGTTGAAAATTAGACAATCTCCTTCACCACCCCCCACATAGTCGGGATAAATAACGCTAGTGGGTTCTGGTACGGTTGAGTGGTGAACTTCGGCTGTAAACGGATTGATTAGCTTGTGCCCTAACATCTTATTATAATCAACTTCCATTCTTTGCCCGTCAATCGTGCATAGAAAACCCCGATATATGGGATATATAGCCGCCTATGTACACCCGCAAAATTAGGCACTGCACGAAATCGTTTCTTTATCGACTTTTGGCCGTTTGAGTTGCAAAAAGGAAGGTAAAATATAAGATTAGCTCGACATAAGTTTTAAAAAGATTTGTTGCCTGAGGTGGTTCACTGGCAAGGTCTTCCAGATCCGCTAAATAATCTGAAACATTTCCATTATCGTTGAATTGCAGAAATGTCTGCATTTCGTCAATGATGAATGTATCCTGTGCAGTGGGCTTTTTTGCTTGCCACGCAATCACAGTCTTATAATCATCATATATATCACTATAGTGATATCAATATCAGAGAATGGCAAAACGGATTGACCTAATACCCCGATTTCTCCCCACCCTTCGGGATCGGATGTCGTCACTTTACTTAAGTAAATCGTTGGTGTACCTAAAAAGTTTTTGTAAGTCTCCCACATCCAATTCACAATCAAACAAAACCGCATATCCTCCCCATATTTTTCTAATTGGGTCATAGTCAGGGATAGTTTAAGATGGTCTTATTTTGAATAAAAGTATCTAGTTTTTGTGGTCATGCCCCACCTGCACGATCAAGGTAATCAATTTTCATATAATTAAATCTTGTTGAATCCGTGTCAGGGTTACAAGTAATCTCTACTTGCATATGGTCAAGATTTTTTAGGGTGCATTGTTGGTGTGTAACTTTCGAAAACCTCGCTCAGCTTGTACACCAATATTGTAGATAAAAAGAATAGTCGGGGGCATTTCCTTCCCTCATACCAAAGTAATAGTAAAAATATCTTTGTCGAACGAAGTGCCCTTGTGGGGTGTCTTAGGCATATGTTAATCCTCCAACTAAAAATGTTCATCTAAGCGACTTAACAAATCATCCAACCACGGTTTGGAATTTAAAATCGCTTTCCAGTTTTGCAATTTCGAGAGGCTATAAGTTCCGCTTGTGTGCACATTGGATACTTGTTTTATCCTTTGTTAAACGGTCGTCGTACTCATTGACACGTGGTTTGATTATCAACAGTTTTTAGAAAACCCCCGTTTCCGTGGTGTTTTTGTTGGTGTCCTTTAGAGTAACTTTCGTCATTCTTACTTGCTAAATACTTTGTACTTGTCGTTTGATTGTCAAGTTGTTAGCGTGTCGCTCAGTTCTTCCCGACTATCCAAAGTATCACTCCCACTTGTGTTTGCACTCTGATTACTTGACACACTCCCCGATTTTTGCGTTCACTTGTGCCGTAATACCTTGGCTGGTTGTGTCTGTGTCCCCTGTGCCTTTTTGTCAATGTTTTGATTCACATCACGAAAAATAAGCCTGTAAATATCTACCCCTTTTCAGTAGATATAAGCCAACATCACCAAAAAGTTATCTCGCCATCGATCTGTATCAATTAAATTGACTTGCTTATGATTGCAATAGTCATACAATAGCTTACTAAGAACGAGGACATACTGCGTTTGGAATGACAAAAGGGGAAAGTGACTGAATAACAGTGTTGTCTAACTGATTTGTCATCACAACACTTTGAAATTGTTCAAACTCATACATATCTAATTCTTTAAAATCAAAGTCATTCTTCCAGTAAAACAAAAAACTCCCCTTTTACAATGTAATCATTGGTAACAACCTAGCCCATTCACTTAGAATTGGTTAAAGTTTTTCACATTGTGGATACAGCGCACTTAAATTTACCAAAAAGTGAAACGAGTCTGACTATTGTCATATCCTTCAATTTGATTTGCCACATTTCGCATAATCGTCTGGGCACTCATAATGTTAGAAGCATTATAAGTACTATCGGCGTGTACATACCCCGATCCGTCCAAAAGTAATATTCATTGTCATCCCTCAATCGTTGAAACTTTGGCAATCCGTCAGTGGTTCGGATTTGCCAACCCTCTACTTGTCAAAAATAATATCGCTTGCCATTGATAACATAAACGCCTTTTTAGCATTGTTCCTTTTTCATCAAACCCATAAACAAGCCCATCAATAGAAGCGATTGTACTGATGACTTTTCCCCCTCATTCCAGTACTCCCAATTTTTCGCTGTTATATTGATTCCATCCATCCATATAGACAATCCCCCATCCAGCAATATTTTTATTTGTCCGCTTATACTTTTTCATTGCTACAATGTGACCTTCCACCAACAACATCATTCGTAGCCCTTGTGTTCCCTTCAATCGTATAAACAAATTCATCATTGAAACCTGTGACAATTCCCACATGGTGAATTCTTTCTGAATTTTTAAAAAGATAGGGATTCCAACTTTTAGGGGGTTTTTTGTTGAACACTTCACATTTTTTTGCAAAAGTTGGCGTCCACAAGGAAAATTCACCCCTAACATTTTTCTTTGCTCTTTCTTTACCGTAGACAGCAATATACATCATATTCACAAATGTAGCACACCACGGTTCACCCTGTGCCGATCTGTTTAAGAGCTTTTCATACATCTTTGCAAAAATTGTGTAATTATTATATACCCCATTCCCCTCAAACTTTTCGGGTCTGTCTAAAGACTCCCCCAATACTTTTTCGTTTGATTTTTCTTCATACCCAACCCACCGCATAGCGTAGTCAATTATATTCATTTTAGTTCCCCCTTATCTCTTAATTTTTTTCTAAAAATCATTTCTAAGCCACTTTGAACCCTTGTGCCTTTTGTTTTTTCAATGTTGTCTAAAATAGACAGTAGTTCATTTATCGTTAGCCAGATCAAAAACAGCCTCGTAATTCCACCTTGAACAAACGACAAATTACTTTCTTTCATTAAAAAATCAACACTAAGAGTAATAAATACATAGAATAGCATATTCATCTTTTTAAAAATCCCTGACAGTGCCTTTTTCCGTGACCATTTTTCCCGATTGGCTAGCACCCTGAAAATTGCACTAAAGTAGTCTGACATACTCGCAAGCACATATAAAAGTAAAATATACTTGCTATCGTGTAGCAGATAAGCAACACAAACTGAAAAAAACTGTTAATTAACAACATCGTCTTTTTCACTATTTGATACCTCCATTACGCCAATATCTTTACTATAGGCATTAAAATGTAACTGCAAAGATGGGAATTTTGTATTGACTTTGTTCACAAAATTAGAGCGAAATTTATTCAGTGACGCACTAAAGTATCTTGCCACAAGTGAACTTTCTTGCGTGGTCTGAATGTTAACATACTGGTTACTTCCTTCTTGTGGGATGTTGGTATTGATACCCAATTCAAGCAAGAATTCCTTCATAATGCTAGAACGCTCGTTATTGATTTTTGTCTAAGATGAAATCAATTTGAGGATTAAAAAAGATTTTGTTAATATCTTCTTGTTGTTGCATCCTTGTGGGATTGAGCATACTAAATACCGCATTGAGTTCTCCACGCTTAAAGAAATGTAGTAGTTCATTATGCGTTGATTTATTATTGATTGCCATAATTGGAAGTGATAACTTTTGTACATTTTGCATATACAGGGCGTCTAGCTTTGTGAGCATCTCCGCATATTTCTGTGTTAATGCCCAAGGGTAAGTAAATGTACGATTACTAAAATAGACAAAGTTATCAATTGTGTAGTGCCTGACTAAATTTTTTTGGAAGGTTTTTCGCCCACAATTCTTATAGCCTTTGGTTCACCCTGTCAGATTTCTCCGAAGGTTGTAATCTGAAAAATATGAAAATTATCAGATAGTACAACGGCTTTTCCCACTTTATACTTACATCGTACGAGGGCGAAATCTTGACGGTTAAATATGTGTTCTTCAATGAGTAACAAATCTTGAAAACTCAAGTTTCCGTGCCACTCGTAAAGAGAAACCGCAACATCTCTTAAGAGTGCAGCCCACTGGGAAAAGCTCTGATAAATTCCCAACTTTCCCCTGTCAATATTATTAAAAATAACTGCATCGTCAAATGTTTCTATTTTTTTCATTTGTACCCTATAAAGTTAAGCCCCTCAGCTGAGGGGCTATAATGATTACTGCACCACTGCGACAACTTTTTCTTCTATCTGAAATATTGGCTAAGGCGTCAATATGATAGAATAGAGATGTCTTCAAAGGTCGCCGCATTGTCAAACTGGAATCTTCCGATTTCTTTTCTACGGAAAATCATGGCATCTTCTTCACAAATAAAACCAACTAATTTTTTGTTTGGCGTAATTGGTGTATATCCTCGTGTGATCTCAATTCGTGGATCAATAGCGGTTGGAAATTCCCCCACTCTCGTTACATTCCACGAAAAAAACGGTCATTTTGAACCGATCCCCCAGTTGTGTATTAGAGCTGTCATAAATTCAACATTGTTTAATAACTCCGTCGTAGCAACAAAGCTAATACCACCAACAGCAACATCTTTGATCGTTGGATCTGGGTTTTGCAGTGGAACAGTTCCACAGAATATACTTTGTGGATGGTTCTACGGTCATTTCATCAATAACGGTATTGATCGCAATGGCTCTAAGCAAGCTGTATCTACATTTGTGATAGCTGGAATGGTGATTTCATCCATTCCACCACTTAGAATACTGTGTAACAAACGCTGCTTTAGAAAGATCGTGAATATAGCTAGATACTGACTTTTCCAGATTCTGCATTTTCAGCGTTAATATTACTTGCTAAATTGTCCCAACTAATCGAGATTCTAGCGATTTCATATTGATCGTATGTACGCAAAAAAACTCTTAACTGATTGATTCTATGAAAAAAAGCTATCATACTTTGTGATGTAATTTGACAAAATCGCAGAGTTTGACAAGCCTTGACAGTCAAAACTGTCTTTGATTCGTGGGGCGTATTCTTTCAATATCCCTCCGATTTCTAAAGGTTTCCAAAAAGCGATCAAATGGACTTTGATAAGAGCCAACTTTTTAAAATCTGCTCTCAATCTTCCAAAAAGAGTGCTCAGAGTGCACTAAACTTTACAGTGTAATCTGCGGAATAAATACCCTATATTGAAGAATATGACCGAATTTCTCCAATGCGTCCGCTGGTAGTTTGTCCAGTAATTGGCGTGGAAGGTCAATTCGTTGATCTTAAACTGTGCCCCTTTTTCGCCCCTCGTTTATAATTTTTCTCCGTGGTTTCTCTAAAGAAATGAACCTGTAATATTCATATATTACCTCCTTAATTCGTCATTAAAGTCACACCAAGTACAGTGTGTGAAGTTGCTGAATATTCAATATGTAAAGTTTTTGTTGATTCAACATATTGATGAGGCATTTATGTATGCTGGGACTGGTTTTCCTTGATCTGTAATAGTGTTAATAAATAGCCTGTATCTGCCATTTTTTTAACTTATCTTCAATTTGCTGTGGCGTAGGAAAAGAGTTAATCCAACTTGTTAGATCGTGCCTAATTTCCAGATGTAAACCGTCTACGGTGTCATTGAACGAATGAAAATAAGGGATGTAATCCCATACCCCTAATGCACCTTGCAACTGGGTTTGTAAGTCTGTAATCGTTTGATTACTTTGTTGTAACTACCGTTGTAAATTAAGTACATCGTTGAGTTGTTTGTTGTGCTAATGAACTTACGGCATTTGCAGTGGTTTGTGCCTGTTGTGCTGTCTGTTGTGCCTGTTGTGCTGTTGAACTCACCGCATTAGCAGTGGTTTTGTGCTTGCTGTGCTGAAGTGTGGGCATCGTTTGCCGTCTGTTGGGCTTGTTGTGCTGTATTGCTTGCTGTGTTTGCTGTATTCTGTGCATTTTGTACATCTCTTTGCAAGTTTACAATGCTTGTTTCATTTGCTGAAACACTCCCCTCCAAAGTATTTACAGTGTTATGCAAGTTTGTCACATCACCTTGAATATTATTCACATCGGTTTGCAAATGTTGAATATCTGTCTGGCTCTGCGTGATGTTATACTCTGCTGTATCTAGTCGCCCTTTGACCTCGTTACAACAAGTGTCTAACTTATTTTCTATCTGGTTTTCTCTGGTCTCTGCTCTATTTCTTTCAGTGTCAACTAATTGTTGAACAAATGTTGTTCCTGCTAACTCCATTTGCCAACGCTCTTTATAATTGGCTTCGTCCTCGTGACAATGTAATAAAAGAACTGATGGAGCAGTCTCGTTTGGATCTTCAATATCGAAAAATAGATCGTAGTTATCCGAACCGCTATTATCATGCCAGATATGAATTTCCTTGTCTTTATTTTCCATCTTCTACCCCTCTAAATTTCAATGATTTCTTTTTCGTCTACTAAATCGTCAGCTACTTCAATTGCTGATTCAAGCCTGGATAGTCTAGTTGCTAAATCTAAACTTTCAATAGCCGTTAGCCTTGTCAAAAATATCGTCAAAGTTGTAGTTTACAACGGTGTTTTCTTCAACCTTTTTCAGGTTCATCAAATAGAACAACACCATTATCTATATCATGCGTGAGTGTGTCAAGCGTCACCGTCTTAATACCCTCAGCATTTGTTGTGACTCGCTCGGAGTTAAAAAGCCCATTGAGCCAAGTTTTTAAGTTGTCCGTAATCATTCTTTTACCTCCATTCGTATCAATAAATCTGCCGCCGCAATAGATAATGTGCGTGACATATGCCCAATTGTTTCGTCAACTTCGTCTGTCACGCCCTCTGGTGCCTTAGCATTTATGGTGATAAACCCCATATGCCAATCTTGAGTAAATACATACACTCCATCATGCAAACGGGATTTGTCCAGTCTTTGATGATTTGTTAAGATTTCTTCTAATTCTTTTGTTTGTTTTTTTGTTAACTTAGACAAAAGATATTCACTACATTTCATATTTCCCCTCCCTAAAATAAAAAGGATAGATGCTTTTGATGTTGTGAGCATCGCACCTATCCACCTTCTTCAGGTTCACAATTATATTATAGACCATTTTTTATAAAATGTCAACCTAAAGCCAGTTATCTAGTCCAGTAAATCCATTAAAAACCTTCTGCGTCCCGCTTGCTCCACCTGACGAAAGCGGATTCTTGGACTGGTCATATTGCACTGATATAACATTTTGAGTGTCCTGCCGATGAATGTAGAGGTTGTGGCTATATCCCCCTTATCAGTGATTAAGATGTACTTATTGTACTTTCCCGTTTCTCCCGTTTCTTCGTCTACGAAGTCCAACACCACCACCAAAAAGCCTAACAATGTTAATTCCTGATTTTAAAAAGTCGGAAACCGATTTTTGCAGAGCCGTTCACAATGTTAATCATTTTTGCTGCGGACAATTCTTCACCGTTAAACATCTTGATAACAGGCACAGATGTTGACCCCTCAAATACTCCCAATTCCTGTGTTTCGTTTACTCTCAATTCTTCCATTTCTTTATCTCCTTTTCTTTATGATGTGCCTTAACAGTAGCACAAATTACTTTAACTATCAATGTCTTTTTGATGCAAAAATTCTTTTTTTATAGCCTCCATACTCGACTATAATATCTGTGCAATACTTGAACCTCTGTTCTGTGAAGTAATGTGCAGCTTTTATAAAAAGCTGTGTTATTGTCAATGTCAAGTTGTAACCCTTCACTTAGTATAATGAGTGTGATTAACCCCACCAGTAACAAAGTCTTTTTTTGATCTTGATTTAGTTCGTTGTTATCCATAGCCGTTTGAGCTAACCACAATAGAAAATATTTCTCTGACTTATAATAGTCCTCCCATTCTTTTTGTTGTCATTGTAATGCCTCAATATTTCCGTTGTATAATGTGATTGTACAAATAATATAACACTCGTGACTTGGACAATGCATAATCAATCTTTTTACCGTTTTTTTGTCCTGATGCAACATTCTAACAGTTTACCATTTTGCCATTGGCAAAGTTTAAACACTTTTATTGATCCATTGTTAGTATAGAAAAAACGGTAAAACTTGTCCTTAACTCTTAAATCTTCAAACATACATTTTTAACCTCCTTTCTAAACTTATCGTAGCACAATATAAGATAAATTGCAATAAAGTTATTTCTTTCACAATATGGAGATTGTTAATCTTTTAATTAACAAAGTTAGACCTATTCAGTTCGTTAATTAAATAACTAACAATCACAGACATATACAGTTCGTTAATTATTTAATTAACTAACCTAGTCAAAATCTACTTGTTAAATTCTTGTCAAAATACTTTAGTGCGTTAAAGTGCTAAAGAAACTACCACCCCCCAGAGAGGGGCGACGCACCAGAACGCCCGTAGAGCGATTTTAGCCCCTAGGGCTATTGTCGTCCATTGGAGAGGGTTAAAAGCGTTCTAGGGCGATTCTGGGGCTATACAGTGATATCCAGGAATGTTTCCAAGCACAATTGGATGGTGGTGTTTGAAATATTCTGTTCTATGTAGAATAACCTAGAACGCTTTAACCTACCCAATGGACAACCTAAGGGGCTAAAATGATACAGACTAACGGCGCAACACTGAAAATGTTTGACAGAGGTAGTGGGCTGACTGGATGATGATGAAGCGTTGGCCGGGCTGTGTGTCTGTGATTGGTGGTTGTTGATTGACGCAGACGGGCAGGTCTAACGACCGGTCAGATTAACAATCGCCTGTGAGAAGAAATAACCGACGCAGTTTATCTGTATTGCGATGGTGAAAGGAGGTAAAAATGTGTTGAAAGGGCTGAGATTAGTGAGACACCGTTTTTCTGTGCTAACAATGAATCGTAAAGATGTTTGAAGCTTTTGCTTGATGACAAATAACGAAGCCGAAATGTTGCGTCGACAAAAACGATGAGCCGATTGTCGTTGATCATGTTCTATTGTTGCGCGATTCACGTTATACAACGGAAGCCGACCGGGCGCGTGCGACGGCAAAAGAGGACGACTCGCAGAATCGGTATTTTCTGACGGCAACTCAGCTGCTGTGAACCGCTGCGAACTCATCAGATCAAAAAGGTTTCGTTACTGATTGATCACATATGATGATTTTGTTTGTGTTCTTTCAACAGCTTTAAGCGCTGCGTGCACCAGGCTGAAGGTTCAATGCGTATTCGCGGTCGGTATGAACTATAAAGGGCACGATGACGAACCGTAATTTGATAACCAGGCGTCATGAAAGGACCAAATGAATTGATGGCAACAGCAGATGACAGAGATCGGCTATCTGTGCTGTATCGAGGCTGTTTAACGATGACCGTCCGCCGTGGTGGCGTGAAAATGGAACTCCATTTTCGTCGAGAACCTTGATGGTGACGTGTGAACGAAAAAGCTTTGAAAGCTGAGGCCCCAATAATACATCTTAATGCGCTGACCAGGGGATATAACAACCTCCGATGCCGACGGGTGCTAAAGCCATATCGAACCGCGTATATTCAAGCTCCGCTTTCATCGGAATGAGCTGGCTGTAATGTTGCTGGACTGAATAACGGCTTTAGTGACATTTATAAAAAATGATGCCTCGGTGTGAACGAAGAAAGAGTGGATAGATGCGATAACACAACCTCAAGCATCTATCTGACCAGGGAGAAAGCAAAATGATGGTATCTTTGATAAAGAGATATTTGGCTGGTAAGTGAAAATATTAACAAGCGTCGAAGACGGACAATCCATTTTGCATGATGGTGTGAATTGACATGTCTTGAGGCACTGGGCGTGACGGCAGACCAGACGCACGTTATCTGGCAAACGTGAGTATTGATGGCGGTACGGTGAACAAACTTTGACCAGTGAGCTTTTAACTCCGAGCGGTACAATGCGGGAGACGGGCTGGTGACGCTGTTTACACTCACGCCAGACCGCAGACAACGGTGTTGTTGTTGAATGAACACAGACGAGCGCCGTTGTAAACGACGATATTTGACGGGCAACGACTGACCAGTTTAGACGCGCAACTGAACTCGGCGAATCGGCGGTGACAACTTCGACAGCGAACAGCCGTTAGTGAGGGGTGAAAAGATGATGAACGAGAGGCCATATCTGTTTTTATGGCGATTTCAACGATCTATTTCGATATTAGTCAACAGACTGCTCCATCATTCTTTCAGCCATTGTGCGAGACAACCAGTAAAACGTTGGCAATGAGGGTGTTAGCAGGTGTTGTTCAACAATTGAATGGACGCTGAGCGGAACTCGGAAAGCCGGATAATGGTTGGACGCTGTTCGACCGGATCGAGAACGACGAACCACGGCGAGGTATGGCGTCGCGCGGGCTGAACGGTGACCCGTTTGCAGGCCGATGAACTGTGTTCGAGATGATGTGTTCAGGCTTGCGTAACTGTGCGGGAAGTGTTTCGGCAAATGGTGGCGATGAAACGCGAAGACAGGCGCAGGCTCGCTGGCTGCCACGGCACAAACCCAGCGGGCGACGACGACAACACGCTGGCTGACTGAACTGATGATTCGGCAACGGGCGCAACAATTTTGGCCTGGCGGGCTGGCTCACTGCGGAAACTGTTCTGACAAACGTTAACGGTGACGACGATTGGCTGATCGAGCGTTGGGCTTTGTTTCGGACCCACTGGTCGTTGAAACATCGGGACCCATCGCCCATTTTCGTTCGTTCGTGTTTGCCGTGGTTAAAGTTGACGCGATCTGTTTTGAGACCGGTTCTTCGCCTGACCGGAATGGTAAAATGGCTTGGTCTGGGCTATTATTAACGCAGCCAGATCGAGAAAACAGTCAGCATAAATGCCCTATCGCCCGCGTAAAAAGCACGCGCTGGCTGCTGATGTGACGATTGAGGAGGTGTGCGGTTCATTCCAGAAAACCACGGAGAAAGGAAATATGAGCGAGGACGGTTGAATCGGCGGTGTTTCTCTTGCGCTGTTACTGGACGAGCCGACGGCTGCGACCGGAAGATAATGACCTTCGACGGGGTGTTGTTCACGGTCCCGCCGTAGTGGTGCGCGCTACGGAGATTGAGCAGTTACAAGGATTGTCGAATGCGCTGAAGACGCTGAAAATCCGGAGGAATGTTGAATACGCCCGCGAATCGAACGGTTTGACCGTCGAAAACAATCAGCTCTGCGATTACCAATGTGATAACTCGTAAATCAATCGATTGAAATTTTGCGATGTTACGCGATCAATAATAGTCGCTAAGTCTCGATGAATGGGACAATTGCTGATATTATTAACGGCGAAATACGGTCCTGAAGAATAACTATACGATCTTTCTGGCGCGGCGTTTGTTCACCCGGCTGTCTGAAGTGGTGGAATGGATGAAATATTCCAACATCGCAAATAATGAACCGCGGCAGCGAACTGTTGCGATCGTACCGTTGATGACGAGCAAGTGGAGGCCTGTTCCGACCACCGCAACCAGATCAACGATCGAAAACGGTTATTGTTGTTAACGTTGCCGGTGAACGATATTCGTGTTGATTTATGACGGCTGTCCTGACACGAGATGTTCCATGACCTAGTGGAATGTGACGGTGAAATTTCAACGCTGACCAATCACGAACGGTCCGCGAAGGATGCCAGTGCATGAAGTGGTTGATTGAAAAATAGGAAGACCGGACGCGGCTGATGCGGCGACGCATCTCTGTTATCATGTTGACGCCGCAACTGTTTCGAATGAAAAGCGGCTCGCGTGTTGACTATTCATTATAACGGCTGAGGGTAACCTTTGAAACGCAAATAATGAAACGTTGACATTCGGTGGCTAATAATATTGACGAGAAGACGGGTGATGAGCGCTGCTGGGGCGTTCTGCGATGGCGAGCGGTTTTCAGGTTGTTACTAGGTGAAACACATGTTGTTTCGTCCGGGCCCTAAGCCGCGTATAAAGTGAAACCGTTATTACTATCGATAATTTCATATTTTCAGATACAACTTCAGAAATCGACAGGTGAACCAAAATGAAAGTGAGGCTGGCTGCTGGCGGTCGAGCACCACGGTCTGTTTAATGATGCGTTGCTGCCAGCAGGCGTGCTGCAAAATAACGGTCTCGCAACTGAATATCGCTGGTAGCAACGATCGTAATAATCGGCATAATCATTCCTTACATTTCTTAAGCGTGGAGAAAACATGCTGACCGACTGTATGCTCCGGTCGCGAAATACGACAGCTGGAAGGCCATTAACAAAATGGCACAATCTGGGTGTTCGTCGTTTTGGTATGTTTCAGCGTTCTGATTCTTTGTGAACATCATCTGACGTCACCGGAAGGAAGCCATTTCGGCTCGTTGTTCGAACCGCACCAGAAGAAAATTCACTGTGGCTGGGCATGCACAGTGGTACGCTGAACTAAATTTCATTCTGACGTGACAGTCGTACCAAGTCCGGCGGAACCACGACACAACGCTGTAATGGTGTTGACGCAATGAGCATCGAAACTGGTGAAAGACGATGTTATGATTAACTGATTTTTCGGTTGTGTTAACGCTCTGCCACGTAACAGCTATTTGCTGTGATAACTTTTATTATCATCGTTTCACGCACGAATGCAATTTTCGAGGTGTAATCGACGGAATAGCGAAGGGCGCTATCAGGGACACGAGATGGAATGTCGCATTATCGTTTGTTACTCGGTGTTGATTGCTGATGAGAAGAAACGGGGCGATAGTTTGTTCGAACCGAACTGCGGCGATGGTGAACTGCTGACGCGAACGGCGTTGAAAAACGAAAACTGAGGGTTCAAAGTGACTTAAATTTGAAAGAATGAGGCGGGGAACTAAGCGAATATGGTGTTTACTGTGCGGTGGTGAGCTGTATTGACGGTGAACTTGGTGAGGAGATAATTATATGATTACTTATTTTTTGCGAGATGTGTAATAGATGGGCACAGTGAACCTGTTGTACAATGAGCCTGTGTGTGATGCCTGACGAAAGGCAATGTTGGAATATTTCCTTGATGAACGCCAACTGTTGAGTGATGTTCTTACAAGACGGAATCATCTTTTCAAAATTCAGAAAATACCGTGGTGTCTGGAATGATGAACGTTTAGCCGAAGGAACACAAAACTTACAGACGGGCAATCGAAAAGTATCAAGCGGTTGAAATGTTGGCTGGTGGTCTGGATGGATGGAGATCGGCTGTAACGGCGGTGGGGTGAATGAGGCATCGGCCACAGTGGTGATGAACTGTTTAACAGGTTGATGAAGAACAATCTTTTGAGCGTTTATCGTTATCGATGACGAAGCGATATTATTTTGGGCAATGAAGGTGACAAATCCGGACCATGACGGACGCGAAGTTTCGACGACGGAAGGACGACGTGAATATTGCTTTTGGACGGATGTCGAGCCGCTGCGCCGATGTATGATGGCTACAGCGTTATGATGCGGGCTGATATGCAGTATTGACAGGTGGGGAGCCGAAGGGCTGGGCAATGGTCGGGTCGTTCGCACGGCAATTTAGGGTGCGTGACTGCTGGTGATGGTGTGCTGTGACCTGCTGTTTCTGAACCGACTGAGGTAGATATGTGTGTTTGATTTGTTCAATGTTGTGATGTTTCGTCGACCAGGCTGTTGCTATTCGTCACTTCCCCACTGTCATTCAAACACTGTCCTCGTTCTTCAGCTCAACAATGTGTTTATTGCTGAAGTCATTGAAACAGTACGAATCGATGACGAACTCTTGCACGGTGTTCAACTCGGTACGAGCGACCTGGTGAATGGTCGAGCGTTGACAAAAGGCACGAAGTTCGGGCCTGACGGCAGGCGTGCGGTGCTGAAATGGGCTCGGCAAGCACAGGTGAAGTGACTGAGATGATCGAGGCGGGCATTGCAATCGCGTTGCAATCAACGACTGGTAATCGTTGGCAATGGGCAACGAAGATACTGGGTACCAGCTGCGCTGCCACCCGAGCGGGGACGCAAAACTGTTGATCGAGCTTATGCGTCAATGACGTGACCGTTGCTGAGATAGTATGTGCCGGCGAAACGCCTGGTACCAAACGGGCGACCAACCGTGTTGAATGGCTGACAGAATAAACGAACTGAACGTTTTTGGTTGAGGAGGGCTGTTTGCCTAAGATTTCTGAAATTTCCGTTCGATGCTGTGCTGGCAGCAGGAAGGAAATAACCGACTATTCTTTTAACCTGCAATGACCAGTAGCCTGGCGGGCGAGAACTCTCGAAGACCCGCGACAACAATGCCGCGACCGCCATGCAGTGTACTTATGACGAACGCGGTTCGACTGGTCGCTGGTGTTACGCTGGGTGACATCTGTTCTGAAACTGAATGGCACGGTGAAAATAGGGACCGTCTTCGTATCCCGACTGACGAACAGAAAAAGGCTGTGGGAAGAATATGCGATTTTGTTGGGTGAACACAGCTTTTGAGTACGCAACGTTGCCGAAGTGACGACAAGCGTCCCGAAGGAGGAGAAAATCCGGGAGTGACTCGTCGCTGCCATTCTCTGATGAAATATGATTATGGACTGTGACGCGTGACGGCAAAAAAAAACCCGCGCGCGACCATTCATCATTGACAATGCGGTACCTTCTGATTCGCGATAATCGGCTCTTCGAATGTTGGCGGTTCTTCTTAATTTCTCGAGCAATAATCTTTTGGCTTTATGTCGTAGCTAAGCTCTTGCTGTTTTACCTTTCGCTTTTGCAACTCAAGCTGTTAATCCGAATAAAAACGGGCTCACAACCGCGTACTATTTTGCGGTACGAGCAACTGTATCGTATTCGGGAACTATGCGACCGGCAAAATGAGTTGATTCGCAACAAGATGTTGAGGCACAACTAATCAATCCGTTTACGGCTATTCATAACTCATTTCGCTGGCTTACTGGCGTTATTTATCCGACTATGTGAGGTGAAGAGATGATCGGTACGACAATATCATCATGAATGGCGGGTTCGCACCTATGCTACGGCGGCAAATCTTGGCAAAAAATAACGAACTGAACGACGTCGAAGTTACGCGAAGGCTGTGGATTATGCAATGGCGTGAGGTGACCAAATGATGGCGACGCCACCGCGACGGCTCGAGCAAACGGTGTTGGACACGGTGGTGGGGCTGTCGCGGCTGTTGACTGGCTGAACGGTGGTCGCTGCTCGTTATGACCAGCCGAATCGATTTTCCGGCATGAAAACTCAAACTGCGGACGATCATTCCATTCGAAACTCGGCTGAACAGAACATAAATGACCCCGGGTTGGCTGAAAGGTCGAACCGATAATGTTCTGTGCCGCAATAATCGCTTTGCGTGTTTTATCGATGAAGGGGTTCACCATTTGGTGAAATTAACGACATTTTCGAGAAGTACATTCAAATAATAATGGCGTTAGATGATGAATATTTTCTGTGAATATGAACTCATTATTCTGGCTCTTTGTTTATTGATGAGACGAAAGCCTGACTGGTGTAATGATCAGGATGGATGCCAACGAAATGAACTGTCGCTCCCGGCACACATGTTCATCGCGCTCTCTTTTTGTGCGATAGTCAGGTGAAACCGGAGACGAATAACGATTCTGTCTGTGGCAAAGGCCAGATTGACAACGTGCACTCTGCCCGGATCGAAGGCTTTTAAATCTCGGTTGTTCTCGACCATCTGTGTTGCTGTTGTTTGGTGCTGAAGCGTTCATTGTCGGTGCGGTATCGAACAATCATCCCCGGCAGACTGTTTGCGTTGCTGTTGAATTTGTTACCGATTTACGGAAAACGGCTTTGCAAATTCAAATCATAAAAAGCGGCGACGGTGAGCTGTGCTGAAATGATTTTGAGCAAATATCGTATGAATTGTCCAACTGAACTAATGAGTTACTGGCTTACAATTTTTATATGAAAATCGTAAAATAAGCTGGTCCGTCGTCAGCTGTTTACGTTTCGATAACTCACTGCAAGTATTGTCGAATGCTGACCCCAAATAATGCGTGATCATATTGAAGTGATGATGGGCCTGATGATTCTTATAACGACTCTTCGCAATGAAGAAGGATATTCTGTTAATGAAGGAGGGTAAACTGATCTCCGGCGCAACAAACGACTGTTGACGGGCCTGACCACTGTCCTGGCCCCTCTACTCAAAGGTATCATGGTGTTCAGCTGCTGTCCCCACCGTGTTCAGTGGTCTGCCGTCGTGGTTTTGACTGCGCTGCTAAGTTTGTGTTCGGCTCACGAGCCAGTGCGGTGGTAATTTGAACTTATCATGCATTCTTCATACGCTGGCAAACGTGACCGCTCGCCATCGCCAAACAAAGTATTCTTTGAATGAGGCGTAAAAACTGCGGCATGTGCGGATGCCTATCGTGTTCTCACGTGCTGCTGCTACGACGATGATGGTGTCGACCGGGTGTGGTTGAATTTGAAATGAGCAAAATAATTGCTTAGTAACGGTATTCGCCTTCGCATTCATTACAGGGTGCGGCCTGACCGCGATTCCACAATGATGTTTTGCTATCCGGTCATCAGGCCATCTTCGTTGACCTCGTATTCTCTAAAAAACTCAATAACAACTCACGCTAACGTG
>BNJU01004317.1_pt1 | contig 35980 bp, 60 predicted proteins | sample 8539281 | NCBI WGS metagenome assembly BNJU01 (sample SAMD00202456, study PRJDB9452) | human saliva metagenome | isolation source: human saliva | place: Japan
TCGATTTTGTTGCATATTTTATAAATTTTAGTATAATTATTCTCTAAATCTTAAAATTTTCTGCGTATAAACTATGTGATGAGGATTATCTCGGGAAGAAAATGCATATTTTGCTGTCGCTCTCCGCGGGAAGAGAGCGGGATTGGAAAATCTATAGATATGTAATTGAGACCAGCGTGAAAGATTGCGTCGCTCTCCTCGCTTGGAGGAGCTGATGGTGAAATAAATTACCGTACTTTGTAATTACAGAGACAGAATCAGTCGCTCTGCTTGGAGAGAGCGTGGTGGATTGAGCATACTGCATCCTTGGGTTGTGGGATTAGGATGCAGTACCGTCTGCTCGCTTGGAGAGCGAGTGAATGCAGGCGCGGTCATAAATGGACTTGTAAGAGTCAAGTCGCTCTCTCGCTTGAGAGCGTGGATTGAAAACTAATCACAACAGCAGGAATTGAGTACATTCTGTCGTCTCTCCGCTTGGAGAGCGTGGATTGAAATCAAAATAACCAAAGCACACCCGGTCAGCAGCTGCGGTCGCTCTCCCGCTTTGGAGAGCGTGGATTGATATATCTCCCATGATTGAAAGATTGTATCAGCTACCTCACCGTCGCTCTCCGCTTGGAGAGCGTGGATCGATATACTCCCTTAAAATCAATTTCTGGTGGAATCGTTGTCGCTCTCCGCTTGAGAGGCGTGGATTGATACAGCCAACCAATGAACGTTGGAGCATTAATGAATACGTCGCTCTCTCGCTTGGAGGAAGCGTGGATTGAAAATCTTTTTATTGCCTCACGGATCGCAGGCTCGTCGCTCTCCGCTTGGAGAGCGTGGATTGAGATTAACCTTTGTAGGTCTTAGCATGGTGACACAATGTCGCTCCCGCTTGGAGAGCGTGGATTGAAATATGGTATCGATGTCCATCTGCTCGAGGTTTGTCTAGTCGCTCTCCCGCTTGGAGAGCGTGGATTGAAAGTGTTATTTGTTTAATCGACTTAACGACTCGGTCGCTCGCTTGGAGAGCGTGGATTGAAATCAAACTACCAACGCGAGTTATTTTTCAATAAAAGGCGTCGTCGCTCTCCGCTTGGAGAGCGATGGATTAAGTATCTATTTAATGAGTACGGATATGACGCATATTTGTCGCTCGCTTGAGAGCGTGGATTGAAATCTGTTGTAACATGCTCTGCGGTGTAACGCTACATTCAAGTCGCTCTCCGCTTGAGAGGCGTGGATTGAAATCTCTCGAGGCGCAAACATACCATCATATAGTATGCTTCCGCTCGGCAGAGCGTGGATTGAGTGGTGCTGATAGAGTAAGCAACATTGTTGCTGCGAGTCGCTCTCCAGCTTGGAGAAGCGGATTGAAAATAATTTGATGGAGGTGGTGATGGTGGGTTTCATCATTCTAGTCGCTCTCCGCTGAGAGCGTGGATTGAGATGTATATTGGACCGGATGTGGACGTGGTGAAGTCAGTCGCTCTCCGCGTGAGAGCGTGGTTGAAATCATAACTGGCGATAGTTTTCTTATCGCTCTTTCGAGTCCGCTCTCCGCTTGGAGAGCGTGGACTGAAATTACGGTACTGTCAGGTTTGAAAACCTTTGGCAGAGGCGCGCTCCGCTTGGAGAGCGTGGATTGAAAGTGATATGACAAGACCTCAAACGTCACCGTCCTGTCTGTCGCTCTCCGCTTGGAAGACGCGGATTGAAAACAATATCCGATTGGCTCGCTTGCATTTCTGGAATCAACAGTCAGGTCGCTCTCCGCTTGGAAGCGCGGATTGAAAGCAATTTTGAGTTTAAGTACGCCACATTCCGTTGCCGTCGCTCTCCGCGAGAGCGTGGTTAGAAAATAAATTGATAGTGACTGTTTTCTTTTCCCAGTGCTAGTCGCTCTCCGCTTGGGAGAGTGTGGACTGAAATCCAGCGTCCACTTCATCGCCGGTGAATCGTTTGTCCCATGTCGCTCTCGCTTGGAGAGCGCGTGGATTGAAATGCTGGGTGTGGATCTATGAGAAAGCTGAGCGTCGCTCTCCGCTTGGAGAGCGTGGATTGAAATCAACCTGTGTGTCCACTCCACAGCGACAGCGTCGCCCGCTCGATGAGCGTGGATTGAAATATCATGCTCTCGACTGTTTTCTTCGGAACTGCCAAGTCGCTTTCCGCTTGAGAGCGTGGATTGAAATAGGAAACAACCGCAATCAAGAAATCATTATCGATCGCTTCCGCTTGGAGAGCGTGGATTGAAACTCACCGCTGATGCTGGCCAAACAGCAGAGGATGGCGGTCGCTCTCCACTTGGAGAGCGTGGATTGAAAATACAAGATTTTGGACGTGGGACAGCCTGTATGTTGTCAGCGTCTCCGTTTGAGCGTGGATTAAAATTGCTACCATCATACTTTTACAGGCTACAATCTCTGCCTTTTCTTCCGCTTGCGACTTAGATTGAAAGTATGTTTGGTACACTATTATCGCTTCAGCTCACTTTAACGCTCACTATACATCAGAAAGATGAAGAATGGAGATGCTCTACGGACATGAATATGAGTTCTATACATTGGAAGAATTAAAATGTGATATGGAAGAATACATACATTATTACAACGAAAAGAAAGAATACAGACAAAAATAAAAAGGCCTAATCCCTTGTCGGGCGGGCGAATCAAGCTTTATCATGTCTGTAAAATTAGAAGTGTCCAAGAAAGTGGGTCTCACCTCAAAACCGTCTCACTTACAGATTAGATTAATTTCATTTTACTTTTCAATGTTTAGTCTGTGTTTTGCCACATGGTATGTGATAGCCATGAAGTCTGGACCTACATGGCTTCCGATGACTGGTCCCTAATTGCATGATGGAAATCTCTGTATCCTTGAACTGTGGATAGGTTTTGATAAAGTCATCACGGAATGCGACCGCATCTTCGTATGCATCTGCGTGGATGATTGAGATTTCTTCATCTTTTGTATAATCTGCGATGTCGTCTGCACATGAATCGATTAATGAATGTAGTGCTTTCTTTCTACCGCGTACTTGTTTAAAGGAAACAAGCTTTCCACTATCTGGAATATAGATTAGTGGCTTGATGGATAGAATTGTTCCAAGTAGGGCAGAAGCGTTGGATAATCTACCTCCACGTCTTAACCACTGTAGGTCTTCTACCATGAAACGGTGAATGTACTCAAGCTTATGTGCATTTCCCCATTCCACAAGTTGATCATAATCCCATCCTTCTTCATGACGTTTTACTAATTGCTTTAGGAAAAGGGCTAGACCACCTGTAACACAATAGCTATCTAATAAGCTGATCTTACGATCAGGGAATTCTTCGCTTAGGCTCTTGATTGCGCGCTCTGCGTTATTAATAGAAGAAGATAAAGCGCGAGTCATATCAACAAATAGAACATCATTACCTGCTTCAAGAATTTCTTTTAAGAATTCATAGTATGCATATTCTGTGATTTGAGATGTATTTGGTTGCTTACCTGCACGCATGGAAGTCATTAAGAAATTTACGACTTTCTTCTGTGCAATCATCTATATAAACTTTATCGTCAATTGTGTATGTGTATGAGATAAAGGGGATATTGTGTTCTTTTAGGTACTCTGCTGGCAAATCCGAAGTAGAGGATGTTGCGATTACATATTTATTCATAGGGCCTCCAAGTATCATAAAAGTATTATAAATAATTAGAGATTTTTGTCTATTGAATTCAGACAAAATAATTAAAAATGTCGTGAAATTTTTCACAAAAGAATTATATGAAAAAAATATCAATTAATTTTTACAGAAAACATTGACAATGTTAGTTAGTGAGTCTAAACTAACATTAGTTAGAGTGCTCTAACTTTTGTTCATTTTTGTAAGGAGGCACACAATGATACCATTAGCTTTAGGAGTAATCGGTCAAGAATATAAGATTGTTAAAATTGGGGGGAGTGCGGAAGTGAAACAACACTTAGCAGACCTCGGTTTTGTCGTTGGTGGCTCTGCCACAGTTGTCTCAGAAGTCGGTGGAAACCTAATTGTAAACGTGAAAGAAACACGTATTGCGATTGGGAAAGAAATGGCTATGAAAGTCATGATATAAGGAGGGAAGAATGAATACATTAAAGGAAGTTACGATTGGCAGTTCTGCAAAGGTTTTGAAGCTTCATGGTGAAGGCGCTGTAAAGCGTAGAATCATGGACATGGGCATCACTAAAGGAGTTGAGGTTTATGTTCGTAAGGTGGCTCCATTAGGTGATCCAATTGAAGTAACTGTAAGAGGCTATGAATTATCCATCCGTAAGGATGACGCCGCAATGATTGAAGTTGAGTAATTCATAGAGAGATAAGGAGAAAGTAGAATGGCAAACGAAAGATTGAAGATTGCCTTAGCGGGTAATCCAAACAGTGGCAAAACGACCTTATTTAATGCCTTGACTGGTTCTAACCAGTATGTAGGTAACTGGCCAGGAGTAACTGTAGAAAAGAAAGAGGGTAAACTCAAGAAACATCCAGATGTAATTATTGAGGACTTGCCTGGTATTTATTCATTATCACCATATACATTAGAGGAAGTTGTTTCTCGTAACTATTTGATTGGTGAACATCCTGATGCGATTTTAAATATTGTAGATGGTACAAACTTGGAGCGTAACTTATATCTAACAACACAGTTACTTGAAATTGGTGTTCCAGTTGTAGTAGCTGTCAACATGATGGACCTTGTTAAGAAGGCTGATGATAAGATTAATATCAATGCTTTGAGCGAGAAGTTAGGCTGTAAAATTGTTGAAATCTCCGCTTTGAAAGAAACGGGTATTATGGAAGCTGCGGAAGCTGCGATTGCGGCTGCTGAAGCAAAATCAGCTACATCAATTCATAAGTATGAAGATAAGATTGAAACAGCTCTTTCTAAGATTACAGATTCTGTATTAACTGATGTACCTGCTGATCAAAAAGCGTTGGTATGCAATCAAAGTATTTGAAAAGAGACGAAAAAGTACTTGCAAGATTAAATCTCAATGAAAGTCAGATGGCTGAAGTTGAGGCTATTGTTTCTGCAGTTGAGAAAGGATTTGATGATGATGCGGAATCTATCATTACGAATGCTCGTTACACATTTATTACAGAAACACTTAATGGTATCTATACAAAGCAGAATGCTGGTAAGCTCAGTGTTTCTGATAAGATTGATAACATCGTTACAAACCGTTGGTTAGGTTTACCTATCTTTGCGGTAGTTATGTTTATTGTATACTTTCGTATCCATCCAGACATTTGGTACAGGTGCTACTGACTGGGTAAAATGATGGATTATTCGGTGATGGTTGGTTCTGGTTTGGCTTAGGACGTGCAGAATTTGATGAAGATTCTGGTACATATAAAGCAGACCAAGAAGCAAAACCAAGCCTTCATTGATGAAGCAATTGAAAAGGGTTATATCTCTTCTAGTGAAAAATGATGAAGGTGAAACAGAAATTACAGTTCTTAAAACCAGAGCAGTTAGAGAACTTGGTTGTTTCAGCTGATATTCATAATGATGAAGGTGATGTAGAGGAAACTCGTGAAGTAACTTATTCTGATTATGAAATCTATTCTGCAGAAGAAGAACCTGAAGTTGCTACATATGGACCATGGCAGGATGGCTTTACCAACAGTCATTGGTAACTTCTTGAAGTCTATTGAAGTTGCTGATTGGTTACAGAGTCTTATCCTAAAATGGTATTGTTGCTGGTGTAGGTTCAGTTCTTGGTTTCTTACCTCAGATGTTAGTATTATTCTTCTTCCTAGCATTCTTGGAAGGCTGCGGTTATATGGCTCGTATTGCGTTCTGTTATGGACCGTGTATTCCGTAAGTTTGGCTTATCTGGTAAGAGTTTTATCCCAATGTTAATTGGTACAGGTTGTGGTGTTCCTGGTGTCATGGCTTCACGTACAATCGAGAATGAGCGTGACCGTCGTATGACAGTTATGACTACAACATTTATTCCATGTTCTGCGAAGTTACCAGTTATCGCTTTAATCGCTGGTGCTTTCTTCCAGAAGTCTGGATTAGTTGCGACAAGTACTTACTTCTTAGGTATTACGGCTATTGTTATTTCGGGTATTACATTAAAGAAGACAAAGATGTTTGCTGGCGATCCTGCACCATTCTGTAATGGAATTGCCTGCATATCACTGGCCAACTCCATCTAATATCTTACATTCTATGTGGGAGCGTGGTTCTTCCTTCGTTAAGAAGGCAGGAACAATTATCTTACTTGCGACTGTATTTGTATGGTTCATGCAAAGCTATGGCTTTACTGAAAATGGATTTGGTGCTGTAGAACAGTCTGAATCTATGCTTGCGGCAATTGGTAATGCAATCAAGTTTATCTTCATACCTTTAGGTTGGGGAGATTGGCGTGCTGCTGTAGCTGCTATTACTGGACTAGTTGCGAAGGAGAATGTTGTAGGTACAATGGGTATTCTCTATGGCGCTGGTGAAGTTGCTGAAAATGGATGGCAGATCTTTACATCTATGGCAAATGCATTCAACAATAACCCGATTGCAGGTTACTCATTCTTAGCATTCAACTTACTATGTGCTCCATGCTTTGCGGCAATTGGTGCTATCCGTCGTGAGATGAATAATGGTAAGTGGACATGGTTTGCAATTGCTTATCAGTGTAGTTTAGCTTACGTAATTGCGCTCATTATCTACCAGGTTGGTTCTGCAGTTACAGGTAATATCCACCCAATTGGACTCGTTGTTGCGATTGTATTAATTGCAGCTATCATTTGGGGACTTGTACGTCCAGGTTACAAAGAAAAATAATGATTTACTATAAGGTGCAGGGCAACCTGTACCTTATTTAGAAAGGTGTATGTATAATGTCTATACACGAATTAACAGCAGCGAAGATTAAATATTTAGTTACATTACTTCGCTTAGATCCAAGTGGTAGAGGCGTACGTAGCGTAACACTGGCAAAAGAATTAAATGTTTCTAGACCAAGTGTATGTGCCATGTTAACCAAAACTAGCACATGAAGGATATATCAACAAAGAACACTATGGCATTGTATACCTTTGTGAAAAAGGAAAAGAAATAGGTAAAACTTATAGTGCAGGTTAACTGCATTTAGAAAGAGGTAGTATGGGAACAATAGTAGTAGGTGGCGTATTAGTAGTTGTACTTGTATTTGCGATTCGCTCTGTTATTAAAAGAGGAACTTCTGGTTGTTGTTCATCCGGTGGATCGTGTGGAGGAGGCTGTGGCTGTCATGCAAATGTGAAGGTTACAGATAAGAATCTTGCACATTATCCATTTGAAGCAATACTTACTGTGGATGGTATGACATGTGGACATTGCGCTTCAAAAGTTGAAAATGCATTAAACACAATAGAAGGTGTATACGCAGTAGTAGACTCTGATTTAAAGAAAGCACATGTTCATATGAAGTCTAAAGTAGATGAAACAGTATTACGTACAGCAGTTAATGACTTAGGCGAATATACTGTACTGAGTGTTGATTGGATTAAATAAAAAAGTGGTCACTTCAAAATGGAAAGTTTGAGGTGACCTCTTTTTTAAAGCCAGGTTATTGGATAGAAGAGTGGAAGTAAGTAAAGGAAGATAATGTAGTTTGTTACAAATGATGTAGTTATAAACTGAATTAAATTAAACTTCTTATGCATACGAATGATAATCAGTACAAGAGAAATTAAGATTGAAACCAGTAACCATAAAGCAATCACTCGACGTTCCGTATAGCCGTAGGTAAAGAAATACAGGCCTAGTTTTAAACATGCAAGCAAGTTGAAACATAATGTTGTAAATAACAATATATATGTTTCTAGCTTTGTGTTTGTAGTATCTTCTTTTTCTGACCAGGAAGTTTAATGCCAAAAATTAATAGGATGTTTAATCCCATGATACGGAAGAAATTCCAAAACCCTCGTACTGCATATACACATGAACTCTCTGCGCTAGGTGCAGTTAATACAGTAGGTAACTCTGATAACTGGAAAATAAAGAATACAAGATAGAGTATAAGTAATACCAAATTTGTGATACGAATAGAAATAAGCGGAATCACTTTTTTCTTTAGGAAGAACTCTCTACAGCCATCATAGGATATAAAGGGTTTCTTACTAAGAATGCAACTACTGATAAGTCCAAATAGATAGGCGCCAACTGGTAAACTCCAAATGATACGGAAGAAATATTTTTGAATTGAGTGGATGGAAGATAAATCTAAAAAGACTTGTTGTTAGGGCTTTGCAAAGTTTTGGTCGATTGCGGATAGTTGTCCTAATGCGAAAAGTACAAGTGGAATTAAGATAACCAAACTAAATACTACTGTTTTTAGTTGCTTTGAATGAATGTATGTGCGTAGGTATTTGATGATATGTATGATACGTGCAAATAGATGTGAGAATGGCTGAATGATCCACCCCTCAAAAAAATCCAATAGGATTGTTTCACTTGTATTTGGAAGTGATAATTTTCTGAAAACGACATAACGTATAGTAGATGACATTCGCGTGTAGTATCGCTACCTTTTCGAATTCAAAAGAACGATCAAATCCAAGAAGAATACCTTGAAATAATAGTAGACATGCCCATAGGATAGATTCTTTTGTGCGCTCTTTGTGAAGGAAGCTGCGCTAACTTCTACGATCAGAATGTATAGTGCTGCTAACTTTGCAAAGGCAAAGTAGATTACAACAAGTGAAGCATATAGATATCCAAATATATAAGTTGCAATTGCGATACAGAATAAGAGTGTATCAGGTGCAATCATCGTTTGTTTATTCTGGTTCATAGCTGAGTATATCTCCTGGTTGGCAATCTAGGGTTTACATAACGCTTCCAGCGTAGAGAAGCGGATTGCCTTTGCTTTTCCATTTTTTAGAATTGATAGATTTGCTGGTGTAATATCAATCTTTTCAGCAAGTTCGCCTGCACTGATATGACGTTTTGCCATAATGACATTTAAATCAACATTGATAGGCATAAGTCACCTCATATTGTTAGGTCTAATTCGTCTTTCATACGAATTGCCTGTTGGAAAATATTTTGAATAATACGAATAATCAAAGCAAAGAAGATGGCCGCAAATACAATACTGTAAAATAGCTTAGACCAAATCGCTGCAAGTATAAAAGCAAGGAAACTTCCTAACAAACAACAAACACTTGCATGTCTTAATAGATTTACATTCTCTATAATAAACACATTTTCTTTAGAGATATTTACGAGAAGCTGATTGATAATGTATAGAAGGCGAAGTAATACTACAAAGCCAATATAGCCAATCCCTGCAGGCGAGAATAATTTGATTCTGTGTAGATATTGACGTGATATTTCGACTGTCAATAAACTCTTTGGCGATTGAAACACTATTGATGATGATATAGATTGCGATAAGCGCAATGAGTAATATCAATATGCGTGTAAGTAATATGCTGTTACGTATATGTTTTGAACTAGATTCCATAATCAAGTCCTCCTTGTGGAAAGTATCATAGTATATATATTTTGTAATTCAATAATTATTTATCGAAAAAAACAATAAATAATTATTATTGACAGGTATATACTGTATTAATATAATACTGTATTAAGACAGTAATACAGAAGGAGAAATGATGAGTTGGGAATTTAGAAGTGATCAAGCAATTTATCCACAACTAGTCAGTATTATCAAACGAAGAATTGTGACGGGTGTATATCCAGCAGGTTCCAAGTTACCATCTGTTCGTGAATTAGCAGAAGAATCTGGAGTCAATCCAAATACGATGCAACGAGCACTGATAGGACTTGAACAAGAAGGGCTTTGTATATACACAACGTACTGCAGGACGTTTTGTTAGTGAAGATAAATCCATGCTTGATGGTATCAAGGGTGAAGAGGCTAAAAGCCTAACCGCGGAATATTACGCAAAGCTAAAAAAGCTAGGATATTCCAAAACACAGATGATTGATTTTATTAATATGCAAGGAGAAGAATGATGAGTGTAATGTTTGAATGCAAAGGTTTAACAAAGAAATACGGTAATAAAGTAGCGTTAAACCATGTTGACCTTTCATTGGAGTCAGGACGTATCGTAGGTTTACTTGGACCTAACGGTAGTGGTAAGACAACAATGTTAAAGCTTGCTAATGGCTTATTAACCCCAACAGAGGGCGGTATCTTTATCGATGGTAAAAAGCCAGGGATTGAAACTAAGGCAGTTGTGTCTTATCTACCTGATGCGGATTATCTATTAGATTGGATGAATGTCGGTGAACTGTTAAAGATGTTTAGGAGTTTCTATGATGACTTCCGTTATGACCGAGCACTAAAGATGTTAGATGAGTTACATATTCAACTAAAAGATAAGCTTAAGAATTTATCAAAGGGTAATAAAGAAAAAGTACAACTTGTACTTGCAATGAGTCGTGAAGCAAAAGGTTTATTTCTTAGATGAACCAATTGGTGGTGTCGACCCAGCTGCTAGAGATTATATCTTACGTACGATTATCGGTAATTACAGTGAGAATGCATTGGTAGTCATTTCTACACACTTGATTGCGGATGTAGAGCCTGTATTAGATGAAGCAATCTTCATCCGTGATGGAGAAATCGTATTCCATCGCACGGTAGATGATATTCGTGAAAAAAAGAAGGTAAGTCAGTAGACGCATTATTTAGAGAGGTATTCGCATGCTAGCTAAATTAATTCATTTTGAATTTAAATCAACATATAAATTATTTCTAATCTTGATTGGTGCTGAATTTTTATTATCCATCGTACTAGGTGTATCAGTGAACACCAATCTTAAAATCATGTCAGATAGATTGGCATATGATCCATTCTACACAAGTAACTCTTCGACAGTTTCGTTCATTTTGGTTTTGATGGTAGTAGGAATTGTATTTGCGACATTTATGATGATCTTTGGGTCTTCTGTACAGCGTTTCCACAAGAATCTATTATCTGGACAGGGATATTTGATGCATACATTACCAGTAACCACTTGGCAGCTTGTATTAAGTAAGGTTATTACATATATGATCTATGTTGTACTATTTGTACTCGCACAGCTAGCATGCCTAGTTGGTATGATTATCGGTACAGGTCAATTTATCGATTTTATTCGCAGTCTATATTTAAATTTTGATTGGCTACTTCGTGCAGTAAAGATTATATTAGATTTAGGATTTATAGAGTTATGTGCAACGTATCTATTCTCAGCTTCACAGTTCTTATTACTGATTTATCTATGTTATTCAGTTGGTAACTTATTCCCAGAACATCGTTTACTTGTTGGTATCGCTACATTTATTATCCTAGGTATTGTGGTTCCATCTCTATTCCAAGTTCCTTCTATCTTTGTAGTGACATTTGGTGCAGTGCAGGTTATGAATGCTCTTAACCATATGAGTTATCAAACAATGACATTAATCTATTCGATTATTATGAATGTTATCTTCTTTGCGGCTAACGTATATATCCTACGTTACCATCTAAATTTGGAGTAATGATATATGATTCGACACATTGTAATGTTTAAACTTCAGGGTTTAAACCATGAAGAAAGTTTAAAAGAGGCAGTAACTCTTGCTAAAACACTTACTAGTTTAAAAGAAGTGGCTAGTGGTGAAGTAGTATGCAATCATAAGGATGCAGATCCAACAAATTATGATTTTGCCTTAGTGTTTGACTTTGTATCTTTTGAGGCATTAAATGCATACCAGGTTCATCCAGAACACTTAAAACTAAAAGCTTTATTAAAAGATAAGATTCAAGCTCGCTCTTGTATTGATTATGAGATTTAGAAGAAATTCTAAGTCTCTTTTTTTAATTTGGGCATATTCCTTGAAAACGGAAAACATTTCAACTATCTTATAGGTGACTACAGTCATAGGAGGAACTCGTTATGGAGAAGAAAGTTTCAAAACTAATCAACGACCAGATTAACAAAGAAATGTACAGTGCTTATTTATACCTAGAATTTGCAAACCATTTCACTGAAAAGGGATTAGATGGTTTCGCTAACTGGTATAACATCCAAGCTAAGGAAGAAATGGACCATGCGTTAAAGTTCATCGCTTATTTACATGACAATGATGAAAAGGTAACTTATGAAGCAATCGCTAAGCCAGAGTCAAAGTCAAAAGAAGATATTGATGTGTTAAAGGCTGCTTATGCTCATGAGAAGTTCATTACAGCATCTATCAATGCAATCTATGCTGAAGCAAGCAAGGTAAATGATTATCGTACAACACAGTTCTTAGATTGGTTTATCTCAGAACAGGCAGAAGAAGAAAAGAACGCTGCTGACTTAATTCAAAAGATGGAATTATTTGGAAGTGATCCTAAAGCCCTATACTTATTGGATCATGAATTCGCATCACGTTCCTATAAATCATCAGCCCAATAAATATTAGGAGGAAAGAGTGAACATGAAATTTTTCATTAACAGAACAACAAAAGAAATTATCGAAGTAGTATTAGGAAACGACACAGCATTTACATCTGAAGGATCAGGAAATGGTTGAATTAAAGGCTAATTCAACAGATGCTGCAGGTGAAAAGCACGTACCAGTTATCACAGTTGATGGCAACAAGGTTCATGTAGTTGTTGGTTCTGTTCTTCACCCAATGACGGAAGAACATTCTATTCAGTTCATCGCTTTAGAAACAAAGCAGGGTGTACAGCGTAAGGCACTATTACCTACAGATCAACCAGTCGCTGACTTTGTATTAGCGGAAGGTGATGAAGTTGTAGCAGCTTATGAATACTGCAACCTACACGGCCTTTGGAAGGTAGAAGCTTAGTCAAATCTATGAAGGAGAGAAATCTCCTTTTTTCATTGTATGAAAGTGATAGAATAAAGATGAAGTAGGTGATGCTATGAAGAAAAAAGTAATGTTCTTATTCAATCCTGAAGCAGGTAACAATGCAATCGAAAAGATTGTCTTTGATATTATCAAGAATCTAACAATCTTTGATTGTGAAGTAACGGTGTTTCCAATTATGCCAGATAAAGGCTTGGGTTCTGAAGAGATATTAATTACTCACGCAGCTGAATTTGAAATAATTGTTGTATATGGTGGAGATGGGACACTCAACCGTGTTGTGAATATTATGATGCATCAGGATATTCACTTACCAATTGGTTATATTCCAGGTGGTACAACTAATGACTTTAGTAAAGCAATTGATGGAGAAGGTACAGTTGAATCCTATTGTCGCACGATAGCCTTTGGCAAGCCATTCTCTTATGATGTGGGTTGTTTTAACGGTACATATTTTAACTACGTAGCTGCTTTTGGTGCATTTACCGCAACGAGCTATGAAACATCTCGTGAATCCAAGAAGATACTTGGATATGGCGCATATGTACTCAATGCGTTAGGAAATCTTCCGGCAAGTCTTTCGAATCGTACAAAGATGAAGTTTATTCATGATGGAGTTGAGGAAGAAGGTACATTTGTCTTTGGTGCTATTTCTAATTCACCATCTGTTGGTGGATTTAAGCTTCCATTCTATGAAGATTCCACACTAGATGATGGAAAGTTTGAAGTATTGTTAGTCGCTGCTTTAGATAATCTTGAAGTATTACATAATGTATTAACTGGCGTAGCGACAGGCAATATTGATCCTAAATATGTACATGCATTCAAAACAGATAAGATTGAATTTATCTGTGAAGAAGATACTGCATGGACATTGGATGGAGAGGATGGTGGTAAACATCGCGCAGTCACTATTGAAATTCATCCAAAATCAATGACAATTATGACAAGTAAGTCATGATAATGTATAATATGGACATTGGAGGGTTAGATATGGATAAAATTATTCGTATTGAAAATCGTATTGTATCTGTTGGCAAGACTGATGGAAGCTTAGAAGAATTCGATATCGCATACTTTAACTTCTCACCAAGAATTGGTGACTATGTTAATATCTATCGCAATGATGATAGTATCATTATTACTAAGGCTGAAAGTATTTTTACAAACCAAACAAATGGTCGTGGTGTCAATAAAGTTGTGTACGCCCTTCTTGCGTTCTTCTTAGGTGTTTTTGGCGCCCAAGAATTCTATGCCGGAAATACGCGTGCGGGTATACTTTCACTTATTTTCTGCTGGACAGGTATCCCAGCAATCTATGGAATTTATAAATTCATCATCGCGCTTTCTAAGCCGGCTGATGAGAATGGCTATATTGAAATGTAAAGCGGTATTCTTTGAATGCCGTTTTTCTGTTTAAATTGTTTATCAATCGTGTTTCATTAAGGAGGAGAACATTATGAAACAATATGCACCAATCAAAGAAGGCAAAGTACGTGAAATCTATGACGCTGATGATGCCTTAATTATGGTAGCGACCGACCGTATTTCTGCATTCGATGTCATTTTAAAGAATCAGGTAGTAAACAAAGGAATTGTTTTAACACAAATGTCACGTTTTTGGTTTGATCTAACAAAAGACATTGTAAAAAACCATATGATTACTACTGATGTACAACAGATGCCAGAATTTTTCCGTAATGAGAAATTTGCAGGTAGATCAATGATGTGTAAGAAGTTGGAGATGTTACCAATTGAATGTATCGTAAGAGGATATATCACAGGTTCTGGGTGGGTAAGTTATCAAAAGGATCAGACGGTATGTAATATTAAATTACCAGATGGTCTAAGAGAATGCGATCAACTTCCTGAGCCAATCTATACTCCATCTACTAAAGCAGAGATTGGTGAACATGATGAAAATATTAGTTATGAAAAGTCTGTGGAAATCTTAAAGAAGGCATACCCAGAACGTGGTGAAGAGTATGCGCAGAAGTTAAGAGATTATACGATTGCACTATATAAGAAATGTGCTGAATATGCACGAACCAAGGGCATTATCATCGCTGATACCAAGTTTGAATTTGGTCTTGATGAACATGGCGAGGTTGTACTAGCTGATGAAATGTTAACACCGGATTCTAGCCGTTTCTGGCCAGTTGAAGGTTACGCTCCAGGGAAAGGACAGCCATCCTTCGATAAACAGTTTGTTAGAGACTGGTTAAAACAAAATCCAAATAGTGATTACTGCTTACCACAAGAAGTAATTGATAAGACAATTGCGAAGTACTTGGAAGCGTACCATCTATTAACGGGTAAAGATCTAACTTTTTAGCTGAGTGAAACTCAGCTTTTTCTATGGGAATCTATATGTAATCGTGTATAGAAAAAGTGGAGGGTCAGTATGTGTAGAAGGAAAGATTATTTTAGGGATTTATGCAAAGCATATCCACTACAAAAACAATTACAACAAGCACTAGAAATGAAGATGAAACAATCATCAGATGAAATGCTTCAGAAACAATATCAAGCAGTTTTAAAACAAGTTGAACAAGTAGAAAAGATCATGCATTACATGAAAGTGGTACATGGGAAGATGGCAATGGATATGTTTGTGTCTTACTACATTGATGGAGTTAGACAAAAAGATATTGCATACCAGTATCATATGTCCTTGCGGACATTACAAAGACGTTTTCAAAACTATCGTTCTTTATTAGAAGAAGTATTTCGACATCGTATCGATTGTGCGTAGGAAGTGATATAATCCTGTCATTAGAATAGGAAGTATATATGAAAAGAAGAAATCGTTTGATTGAACAATTACAATATCGTCTTAGAAGAAGTTACGGTATGGATCGTCTCAATACACATTTACTCATCATGATGGTAATAATCTTGGTATTGGGTTTATTTGTAAAAAATAGTATTCCGGCGTTACTTGCATTTGTGATATTTGGCATATTTGTGTATCGCTTTACATCAAGAAATATCACCAAGCGCAGTATTGAAAATCGAAAGTATCAAGACACAAATCGTTTTGTGACAAGACAGTTTAAAAGCAGTCAAAAATAATATCACAAATAAAGACTATAAGTACTTTTGTATGTAAACGTTGCTATCAACTTGTTCGTATACCAAGGGGGAAAGGAGAAGTTGTGATTCATTGTCCACATTGTAAACAGGAGTTTTCTGCGAAAAGTTAAGAATTTGTCAGTGTTTATCAATTGAAAAATAGGTGAGTTAGTTATAACATACTACATAGAAAGAAGGTAATTAAAATGTCTAATATGAATCCTGTAACATTACAGAAAATTGATACATTACGTGAGAATTATTTAAAAGATGAAAGGCAAGAGTTGTTCGCAATGCCTTGGTGAAGAATGATATCGGTACAATTAGTCGTAATTTTGATGCAGAAAGAAATAATCCTAATATCTTCTCAATTGATTTAAAAACAATGCCAGTCACAAATCAATACCAATCTGGTCGTTGTTGGATTTTCTCTTCCATGAATGTTTTAAGAGAACTTATTGCAAAGAAATATAACATGGCTGAGTTTGAGTTATCACAGAACTATATTGCTTTCTACGACAAACTAGAAAAGGCAAACTGGTTTATGGAGTGTACACTACAGGAAATTGATGGCCCTGTAGGAAGCGATAATATGCGTTTCTTATTAGAATGGGCTGTTGGTGACGGTGGCCAGTGGAACATGTTAGTAAGCCTTGTCAAGAAGTATGGTATTGCACCAAAGAGTGCGATGCCTGATACTTACCAAGGTTCTCATACGTCTAAGATGAATGCGATTCTTAACCGTCGTTTACGTAAGTTTGCGGTGGATAGTCGCAAGTTAGCTCAAGCAGGTAAGAAGGATGAAATTCCAGCATTAAAGGAAACAGCACTCAAGGAAATCTATGGTTTGATTGCGTCTTGTTTTGGCTTACCACCACAGGAATTTACATTCGAATACAATGATAAAGATGGTAACTATCATGCGGAATATCATGTAAAGCCATTAGATTTCTATGCAAACTTAGGAATTGATTTATCTGATTATATCAGTGTGATTCATGGGCCTACTGCAGATAAGCCATTCCATAAGACATATACTGTTAAGTACTTAGGGAATGTCGTTGATGGAGAACAGGTAAAGTTACTGAACTTACCAATGGATGAATTAAAAGCAGCTGCGATTGCACAGATGAAGGATGGTTATCCAGTATGGTTTGGTTGTGATTGTGGTAAGGATGCTGATCGTGATACAGGTCTTTGGGATAATGCACAGTATGACTATGCCAATACATTAGATATGCAATTGGATATGACAAAGGCTGAGATGCTAGACTATAAGGAATCCGCAATGAACCATGCGATGGTATTAACTGGTGTAAATCTTGTGGATGAAAAACCAACTCGTTGGAAGATTGAAAACTCTTGGGGAGAAAAGATTGGTAACAAGGGTTACTTCATCGCATCTGATTCATGGTTTGATGAATATACATATGTTGTTGCTGTACATAAGAAGTACTTATCTGAAACTTCTCAAAAGGCACTTTTAGAAGAGCCAAAGGAACTGTTACCATGGGATCCATTTGGTACATTAGCTGACTAATTCTATCGGAATGATTATTGACCAGAAGAAATTCTTCTGGTTTTTTCTTTCTGGTGCATTCATAAGCGATTCATAGTGTATAATAAAAATAATGAATTTTATTTGATCTGGAGGATGTATGAAGACATATATTGGAATTGACTTAGGTGGTACAAATGTACGTGTTGCGAAAGTAACTGAATTTGGTGAAGTACTATCTCAAGTAAAGGGACCATCATACGGTATGGAAGGGCCAACAAAGGTCATGTCTAACCTCAAAGAAATGGTAAGAGAGATTCCAGGATGGAAAGATTGTTCTGCGATTGGTGTAGGTGTACCAGGACCGGTTGATAAGAAGTCTGGAAGTATGGTATTAGCACAAAACCTAAAGGGATTTACAGGTTATCCGTTTGCGGATGAACTATCCAAGGAATTTGGTATGCCAGCATTTGTGGATAATGACGCAAACGTAGCAGGACTTGCGGAAGCCTTGGTTGGTGCAGGTAAAGATAAGAGTGTTGTATACTATGTAACGATTTCTACTGGTATTGGTGGGGCATTAATCGTTGATGGAAAGACAGTAAGTGGTAAGCATGGCTTTTGGTGGTGAGATTGCAAATATCATCATCGACCGTAACCGTGAAAAAGATTAATAACTTAAATGTTGGTGCAGTAGAAAATGAGGCAAGTGGTACTCATATCACACGCAAGGCAAAAAGAAGTGATTAAAGATAAAGAAATCCTGCATGCAGGTAGTGTATTTGATTTAGCTGATGCAGGAGATGAAAGAGCTATTAAGATTGTTGATGAAGCCACAAGAGATCTAGGTCAAATGTTTGCGACTATTGCATGTGTATGTGACCCAGATATCTTTGTTATCGGTGGCGGTATGACAAAATCTGCAGATAAGTTCTTGCCAGCAGTGATTGAGAATTATAAATCAATGTCACATACAGCTTTGCATAACACACCATTTGTGATTGCAACGCTAGATGAACCTGGCATTATCGGTGCAGCAATGTTACCGATGAGTGAGGGTATTTAATAGAGGAGTTTTATGTTTCATATTTCTGATTGTAAGAAATATACGCGCTGTCCCCGCTTATTTCTAAACGAAATGCAAGCGGAAAAGAGAAAGTTTCAGCCATTTGTAAGATTGGATGAAGAGGTTAGTGAGCTGGCTTGTGTGAAGCTAGGTGTAACTAACCATTTTCTTGGTAAACAGGGTGATGACGCAAGCTTAGCCATGAATGCTTTACAGGAGTATGACTGGCTTGTTAAAGCTCGTTTTGAATATGAGCAGCTACGTATTAAAGCACCATTCTTACATCGCAATCAAGATGGATGGGATCTGTATTTTCTATTTGTTGGTTTATTTCCACATGCGGATGATATGCAGTTCTATTGTGATACGGTATGGGTATTAGAGGGATTAAATATTAGAATCAAAGATATTTATATGATCCATCTCAATAAAAACTACCGTAGAGGAAAAAGAATTAGATCCACATGAATTATTTATCGTCAGTACATCTTTCTATAATGATAAAAAAATAATCCAACAGTAGATATCAAAGAAGCCATCTATGATAACTATACATGATTTGCATTATTTATTACAGCAGATGGAATCCTGTACGTTTGAAACGGTAGGAGAACCAATCCGGAAACCACAATGTATGACACGTCAAAAATGTTTATACTATGATGATTGTTTCCCACACGAAAAACAGTTACCGGATAATTCTATTTTGACACTGATTGCTTCAAGATTTAAGCGACAGATGTATGAAGAAGGAAGATTATATCTTAGAGATGCAGATCCAGAACGTATCGAAGGTTCTTCTCAACAGTTTGCGCAAATCCAAGCAGACCGAAATGGTGGACAATATGTTGACTACAATGCCTTGGCAAACTGGTTAGGTTACATTCATTATCCGATTACCTGTATTGATTTTGAATGGGAGCGTTTTGCGATTCCACCATATGAAGGAATGCACCCGTATGATGTATTGCCATTTGAATATTCTCTACATATCATGCATGAAGATGGTAGAATCGAGCACGAAGTCTATCTCAATATCCATGATAACCGTAAGGACATGGCAGAACATTTAATTCATTCGATTCCTAAGGAAGGAACGGTACTTGCCTATAACGCTGAAGGAGCAGAGAAGATTCGTATTCAAGAGTTAGCAGATATGTATCCTGAATACGCAAAGGACCTATTACACATCAATGCACGCATGGAAGATCTACAGTTGCCATTTTCAACAGGTGTTATTTACGATACACGGATGAAGGGACAGTGGTCATTAAAAACCATTATGGCAATGATGGATGATCCAGGCTATCATGACCTAGATATCCAACAAGGTATGGATGCGGTATTTGAATGGCGTAATCTAGATAAGAATGTTGATACTGAAGATGTAGAAAAGAGTATTGCTGATTTAAAAGCATATTGCGGTATGGATACCTATGCGATGACAGTTGTACTAAAATGGCTATTTCAATTAGTTGCGAAAACTTCACTGTAAAAGGTGAAGTTTTTTTATCACGGAATATTCACATCGAATATAAAATAATTGTATTTATGTTGTATAATATAGACATAAATACAAGAAGTGCAAAAGGTATCATTGAAAACATTAGTAGTTGTTTTGAGTGTATCTCGAGCACATACAGGAGGTATTTTATGAGATTTGAAATTGTAGGTAAGAATATCGCTGTTACACCAGCAATGCGTACAAAGATTGAGGAGAAATTATCTGCTTTAGATAAGTACTTACTCATCGATGAAAACACGATTGCGCGTGTACTTGCCAGAGTTTATCCAAACTCTCAGAAGGTAGAAGTTACAATCCCATCACGTGTAGGTATTTTAAGAGCAGAAGTTGTAAATAATGACTTCTATGCTGCAGTAGATTTAGCGATTGATAAGTTAGAAGACCAAATTCGTCGTCAAAAGACTAGACTGAATAAGAAGCATCGTGAACACCTTGCAAATGCATTTATTGATACAGAACTTGTGGAAGAAGAAAACTCAATTCCTGTTAAGACAAAGACGGTGAATGCGGAAGAAATGGATCTTGATACAGCCATCATGAAGATGGAACTCAGTGGACATAACTTCTACATCTATACAGATGATGAAACAGAAACTGTTTCTGTTGTATATCGTCGTTCCAGCGGTGGATATGGCTTACTAGAAGTTAGTAAATAACAATTTTCAAAGATCGGGAGAAATCCCGATTTTTTGTTTAAAGAAACTACAGCCAAACTAGAACTTTAGAATAAGAGCAATAGGAATACTGGAAATTTAAACACTGTCGTAGGAAACTCCTTCATACTGTGTATATAGATTTGAGGGGATCTATGTCACATGAAATTACAACGTTTACCATACGATGAGAAAGTTAAACTATTAGAGAGTTTAGGAAGAATCTATCGCCGGGAGAAAACGCGAGAGTTAATTGGCGATAGTCATGAAGTTCATGAAAGAACAGTTGCTTATGTTCAAAGGGGAATAGGGCATATGATTGAACATGTCATGGAGAATTGTTCGTCGGATACTGTGTGTATCATCAAGCATGATTTTCTAAATCAATCACCAAGAAACTGGTACTGTAACTACTATGCAAAATCATCATATTATCGACTAAAAAAGGAAGCAGTTGAAGAATTCGTTCGTTGCCTAGATATTTGAAAAATGTTAAAATGAACTACAGATATAGATGTTCAAAAGGCTGTATTCATGCGGAAATTTGTACTTTTTATTTTGAAATAAAATGTAACCGTTTCCATTCTTGCAAACAGATATATCCTATACAACAAGGAGGTTCTAAGACATGTTGAAAGGTATAGCAGCATCACAGGGGATTGCAATTGCAAAAGTATATAAGTTAGAACAACCAGTTCTAAAGATTGTACAGACAAGTGCAAATCCAGAGGAAGAATTAAAGAAGTTGGATAGTGCATTTGCAAAGACGATCTCTGATATTGAACAAATTAAAGAAGTCGCATCAAAGACATTGGCAGAAGAAGAATTGGCTATTTTCGATGCACATCTTATGATGATAGGTGATCCTGAATTCCGTAGTTCTATTGAAAATGAAATTACATCGAATTCCGTAAACGCTGAATACGCAGCTGATTGTGTATCAAAGATGATGATTTCTATGTTTGAAAGCATGGATGATGAATACATGCGTGCAAGAGCAGCGGATATTAAAGACGTATCATTCCGTTTACTCTGCAATATCACAGGAAATGAAATTCCAAATCTAAGTACACTAAGTGAACCAGTGGTTGTAGTTGCTAAGGACTTAACACCATCTGATACAGGTTCCTTAAATAAGGAATTCGCAAAGGGTTTTGCGACTGAAATCGGTGGACGTACAAGCCACAGTGCGATCATGGCACGTTCCTTAGAGATTCCAGCAATCGTTGGTGTAACGGATATCTTAAATACATTAAAATCTGGTGATTTAGTTATCTTAGATGCAATCAATGGTGAAGTAATCACAAACCCAACAGAAGAACAGATTGCAGATTATACAAAGCGCGCTGAAGAGTTCCGTGCAAATAAGGAAGCTCTAAAGGCTTTAAAGGATAAGCCATCCGTATCTGTTGATGGCCATAAGGTTGAACTTGTTGGTAATATTGGCTCCCCAGCTGACGTTGATGCAGTCAACGCAAACGGTGGTGAAGGTGTAGGTCTATTCCGTACAGAATTCCTCTACATGAAGAGTGAAAATGATTTCCCCAAAATGAAGATACACAGTTTGCGGCTTATAAGGCTGTTCTTGAAGGAATGAATGGTAAAGCAAGTTGTTATCCGTACACTGGATATCGGTGGCGATAAGAAGTTAAGCTACTATCAGTTTGAAGAAGAGATGAACCCATTCTTAGGTGTTCGTGCCGTTCGTTTCTGCTTATCACGTAAGGATATCTTCCGTGTTCAATTACGTGCATTATTGCGTGCTTCCGCATTTGGTAAGTTATGTATCATGTTCCCAATGATTGCGACTGTCGCAGAATTCCGTGAAGCGAAGTCTGTATATGATGAAGAACGTGCGAAGTTAATCGCTGAGGGTGTAACTGTTGGTGATGTACAAGTAGGTATCATGATTGAAATTCCTGCAGCTGCAGTACTCGCTGATCAGTTAGCAAAGGAAGCAGATTTCTTCTCCATCGGTACAAACGACTTGATTCAGTACTCTATGGCTGCTGACCGTATGAGTCAACCAGTATCTTATCTCTATCAGCCATTAAACCCATCTGTATTACGTTTAATCAAGATGGCTATCGATGGTGCTCATAAAGAAGGTAAGTGGTGTGGTATGTGTGGTGAAATGGCTGGCGATGAGTTGGCTGCACCAGTGTTACTTGGTTTAGGATTAGATGAATTCTCAATGAGCGCAACATCTATCTTACCAGCACGTAAGATTATCAACTCCTTAAGTTATGCAGAGATGAAGGAACTAGCTGATAAGGCTGTCGCTTCCTCTACAGAAGCAGAAGTTGTAGAACTGATTAAGAACGCAATTTCAAAAGTAATGTAATATAAAATGCTGTATAAACTGAAAGCCTTCTTGGAGAACTTCTTTAGTGTTGAAGAACCATTTTCTGCGTAGAAGGCGAAGGTTTTTAACCATATATGGCTGAACAGCCTGATCGTATGATTACAGAGGATTCACCACTTATATAACAAAGAAAGGATGGTGTGTAAATGAAAGCAAAAATGGCTGACGATTATCACTCTGATAATTTCATTTTTGTCTTTTGTGGCTGCAACTGTAATTGGGAAAAATAGCAACTGTATATATTATGATGTTTCTTTTGGCTCTTCTTGGTAGTGCGGTTCTTGGATTCATAATGTCCATAACAGAATACTATGTTGAAAGACGCAAAGCTATGGAAGAGTTTTGGATTCAGGCAACTAACATATTAATTGAATTGAGAAAGATTCAGCATCTTGATTTGGATGCTCCAACTGATTTAATTATAAAAAGTATTTGGAGAGAAACGTTCAAATGAATGGAATCAAATGTTTTTCTTCATTGTCTGAAGATATAGAAATTCAGCATAAGGCTAAAGATAACTTGATTTCTTGGTACGAAGAAAATATCCACTTCCGTTTGATGACGATACTGATGTTGAAAAAGAATTAGAAAAACTATATCAGTCAAAAATGATAAGTTACCAAGAATCATTTGGCCGTTGTATGAATAGTTATCAACTGGCTTCCTCAGTAGAGTTAGAGCATTAGATAATGCTATGGCAATTGGATTTCATCTTTTGCAAATAAGTGCATTCGCGAGAAGGCATATGATTTCATTTTTGATAAAATTAGAAATATAGTTATCCAGTTTAAAAAGGAGACATATCATTTTAACTCTATTAAAAAGAGGCAAGGGAAACTTTCGGTGTGCGCAACAAAAAGTATTAGATTTAGACAAAGAATACTTTCTTTCGGAAGAAGAAACTGAGCATAGTTATCTCCACACCTGGTATACCAAAACGTCTTTGATGATATTCAAGCGTCTCTAGAGAAATTTAGATGTAAAATATAGAACCAAATATGATGAACCTAAGAGGGAGCCTATTTCTGGTAAAATGTTATATTTTTGGTGATGAGGAAGATAAAGATCAAGAATAAAAAGACTCACATGCTATTTCGGTACTTGAGTATAAAAACGACTACACATTAATTAATGTTACTCCAAAAATTAGATGAGTGTTCCAAAAACTTAGATTCTTGTAAGGTCGTTATTTTTATATGTCACCGCTTGACGATGTGACTAAAAACGCTTGTAATCTCTAAGTGAAGATGTCTTGCTTAGAACATTAGCATGTAATGAAGTATTTTAAGTGTGATCTGGTTGTAAACTTGGAACATAGAATTCTTTTTAAGTCATCTAGGCTAAACATCCCTAATGACTTACCAAATACACATCCACAGTCAATGTGATAAATTTGTTTATTCTTACCTATAGCAATTTTCCCTCGGTATTCATCGCCATAACGAAAGGTTGGTGTGTGACCAACAATCATCGTTGTATCATTGAAGGGATTGGCATCTAATCCTATCTTTTCCCATACAAGGGTATGATGTGGTACAGAGGCGATGATAGTAGTAGGTTTCATATACTCTTCGCTAAGACCGCGTGAACTAACAGAAATTTTTTGCCATGAACGGTTAATTCTTTATAATATGGACAATTTTCGAGATAGAGTTTAATGTCATAACATTCATGGTAATCTAAATCCATAAATTGGTCAGAAGTGATAAGTCCTCCATTACGCAATGTCCATCTTAGATAATCATCATCTGCACGCTGTGCGCGAAAATCTCGTTTGCAGTCAATCATGTATTGCGCATACTTTAATAGCCATACGTCGTGATTGCCCATGACTAGGTGCATATTCTTGCTGGAAATAATCTTTTGGAGTAACTCCATCGATTTAGGACCACGGTCACAAACATCACCAACAATCCATAGTTCATCATAGTCACTAAAAGATATCAGGTCTAACATCTGCATAAATTCATCGTAGCAACCATGTATATCACTCATTACATATATCGACATTTGTATTAACTCCTAATGCAAATATCATACCACAAACAGGACATAGGGATATGGATTATGGTTAGACTTCAATTGTTTTCTTCACACAAGGCACAGTTTTGGTATAATATCAACGCTATTTTTATGAAAGAAGGTATTGAATATGGGAAGAGCGCATGAAGTCCGTGCAGCCTCAATGGCAAAGACTGCTGCAATTAAATCAAAGTTATATTCACGTTTTGGAAAGGAATTATATATTGCTGCAAAGAGTGGTGTTCCTGATCCAGATATGAATCTTTCTTTAAAGAAAGATTGCTGAAGCAAAAATCCAAAATCAGTACTCTGCCGATGTTATTAAGAGAGCAATCGACAAAGCGAAAGGGTGGAACAGACGAAAACTATACAGAAGCTACGCTATGAAGGATTTGGTCCTGTAACTCTACTGTCATTGTAGATTGCTTTAACAGATAATACAAATCGTTCTATGACGAAGTTAGACAGCATTCAATAAGTCAAAGGGATGCTAAAGATGGTTAACGCTGGTGGTGTATCACAACTATGAATCAGTTGGTCTATTCGTATTTAACTATGCGGATGAAGACGCAATGCTTGAGGCATTATTAGAAGCTGAGGTTGATGTTACTGACCTTACAATCGAGGATGGTGTGATGACTGTTAAGACAGCATTCACTGATTTCGGTAAGGTACAGGATGCGATTGAAAAGTTCTATTACTAAAACATTGAGTTTGGAAACATGTGAAACAACAATGTTACCAAATGAATATGTAACACTTACTAGATCCTGAAGAAATCGAAGCGTTCCATAAGTTAATGGATATGCTCAATGAAGCAGATGATGTAAATAAGGTGTACCATAACGCTATCATCAACGAATAACATGCATGAATACTCCTCCTAATTGGAGGAGTTTTTCTTTTGTTTGGCTTGTGCTACTATGAATGCAGAGGAAATAATATGACGAGAATACTACTTGTGGAAGATGATTTCGCAATTGTTCACTCCTTACAGGAATATCTGAATTTAGAAGGATTTGCTTCAGATCATGCGAGTGGACAAAAAGAAGCGGAAGAACTACTAAAGACGAAAACAATACCAATTATTGTTACTGGATGTTTCTTTAAAATGATGGAGATGGCTTTACGGTATGCGATATGGCACAAAAGACTCAGTTGCCAGTCATCTTTTTAAGTGCGTCTTCAGATGAAGAGACAGTGGTGAGAGGGTTGAACATTGGTGCAGATGATTACATCACCAAACCATTTCGTCCAAAGGAGTTTCTCTCGTATCAAAAATGTCTTACGTCGTCATGCAGGACATCAAACAATTATCCTTTTGGATGACATACAAGTTGATACAGAAAAGGCTATTGTAAAGAAAAAGGATACTATCATCAATTTATCTGCACTTGAATATAAGTTACTCACATCTTTATCGATCATCGTGGCAAGCTACTATAGAGATCAACTCTCGATGAGATATGGAATATGCTAGGAGATTTTGTGAATAGATATACGGTAACGGTATATATTAAACGCTTGCGTGAGAAAATTGAAAAATGATCCTACAAATCCCAAGATTATTAAAACAGTGCGTGGACTAGGATATAGGATGGACTGATATGAAGTATTTACGTAATCAAGATGTTCTTCATGAGTTACTCATTTCTTTTTGTGATTGGTATGTATGCATGGTTATCACATATCCATTTGTTGAGTGGATATGCATTCCTATTTCTATTCTTGATGCTTGTGCTTGTAGGAATACATTATTATCTCTATCAAGCGTTATGAGCAGATTGCACAGTTAAGTTTATCATTAGATAGAGGTGCTACATGGTAATGCAATTCCAGATTGATGATCAATACGAAGGGGAAATATCCATCCTCAGTGATGAGATTTCGAAGATGGTAATTAAAACTCAACGAACAAACCGAACTACTACAAAAGATAGAAGTTCGATTAACTAACGCAATCGGATATCTTCATCAGATGCGAACACCACTTTACGTCAATTAACTTATCGCTAACTGTTTCGATGATGACCATCTTTCTAATGAGAAAGCACTTTATTATCGTCGAGATGTTAAGAAACAGTTAGAGAAGTTACAGGCTTATTGAAACATTACTGAAGATGTCTACAAAATCGATGCGAAGACTGCTATCTTCCATCGACAAGAAATACTTGTAAAAGATATCTTAACTAAGGCAATGGAACCCTTTGCAGTTTCCAATGGAATTGAAAGAACAAAGTGTATTCTGAACTGTTCAGATGAAAAGATGCCGTTGATGATCAATGACAATGGAAAGCGTTCTGTAATCTATCAAGAATGCGATGGAACATACTCCAGATGGTGGTATGATTCAACTGAATGTCAGTGAAAATCCATTATACGGTGAAGTGATTGTGCAAGATAATGGGAGAAGGGATTCCGGAGAAGATATCCCATACATGTTTGAACGCTTTTATAAGGGTAAAAACGCAAAACCGGAAAGTGTAGGAATTGGGCTAGCTTTTGCACGCATGATTATCACTGCTCAAAACGGAACCATCAGTGTTAAGAATCATCCAGATGGTGGTGCTTGCTATTGTACGTTTCTATAAACAAATTATTTGATCCTGTGAAAACAGGATTTTATCTTACAAAATGTCATCATTAGGTCACATTTGCTTTTTATACTGTAAGTATAAGGAGGGCTTTGATATGGAAGTCTACGCGTCGAACACTTAACAAAAATTTATGGAAAAGGGAAAACTGAAGTAAAAAGCCCTAGATAATGTTTTCATTTACAGTGGAACAAGGTGAGTTTTGTGGCAATTATTGGTCCATCAGGATCAGAAATCAACTCTGTTACATATGTTAGGAGAGTTGATAAACCAACACGTGGAAAGTATTTGTGGAAATTTGGGCAAGATGTCTATGCACAAAATGAAGAAGACAACTTGCAGTATTCCAGCCGCAGAAAAGTCGGTTTAATTTACCAATTCTATAATTTGATTCCTGTACTAAGTGCAGAGGAGAATATCACGTACCTGTGCTAATGGATGGAAAAAGAAGTTAACAAAAAGAACGCCTTGAAGAGTTATTGAATGTATTAGGATTACAAGAAAGACGAAAAATCTACCAAACCAACTTTCTGGTGGTCAACAACAACGTGTATCCATTGGTAGAGCGCTTATGAACGCTCCAGCAATTGTACTTGCGGATGAACCAACTGATAACCTTGATAGTAAAAACAAGCCAAGAAATTGTAGAACCATTGAGTTATCAGACAAAAATCCAACAGACAATGATCATCATTACCCACGATGAAAAAGTATTGCTTACAGGCAGACCGTATTATCTCAATCGAAGATGGAAAGATTACAAGAGATGAAAGAATCCGTGAGGTGTAATCATGAGTATATTTACAAAACTTACACAACGCTATCTTTCCAAGAATAAGACAAGAACGATTGTGACTTTGATAGGTATTATTGTATCTATGGCTTTGCTTTACTGCCGTTATTGAAGGTGCAGGCGAGTGGATATCAGTTCTCAAAGAATCGTGAGATCGCTGTGACAGGTCAGTGGCAAGTCATCATGAGATGATGTAAATCAAGAAGGGTCTGAAGAAGCGAAAACAAATAAACAAATTGATCAATACGAAAATATATATACGCTTGGTTGGGCAAAAGTTGATAATGAAAACGATGGCAAACCCTATCTTCTCGTACAATCCTTGGGTGATACGGAACATGCATTATTCCCAATCAATTTAGTTTCAGGTCAGTGCCTGAAAAAGAAGTACATTTTATTGCCAGAGAACTTTATTGCGAATGCAAAAGAGAAGTATCAAGTAGGATACGATTATCTAGAAACAGGACAAACTGTTCATAGAGAAACAACAACTCTCTGAAAAATACACCATACCAGGAAAAAGAGAGTTTGAAGAATACAAATATACATATTTACCATTGTTGGTATTATGGAACGTCTCACCATTTGAGATTGAAGAAATTTCTCTTGTCCTGATATACATGCATTACAATGGTTTTCTACACAGATAGTCAGAAACTATCGTAACAATTCATTCACCAAGTAAAAATGCAGGACTTCTTAATGCGTCAAACAAATCCAGATTCTTTATGTTCCACATCTCGGATTTATTACGTTTTTATGGTGCATTTTAAAGCAAGTGGGGAACGTTCAGTATTGATTGGCTTAACAACAATACTAGTACTACTCATTGCCTATGGTTCTATCTCACTGATTTATAATTCATTTCTATTTCCATCAGTGAAACGTATTCGTCAGTTTGGAATTATGAGGTCAATTGGTGCTTCCAATCGTCAGATTCGTCGCATGGTTCTTTTTGAAGCATTTCTACTCGCAATCATCGGTATTGTTTTGGGTGTCATTGTTGGATGCGTTGGAATTGGTGTGACACTTGCTTGGGTTCAACATAACTTTATTGTAAATATTGCGAATAAAGTTGGTGTTGATTTACGTTTGGTGATTAGTCCATTACCAATTCTTATCGCAGTTATGATTTGCCTAGTGACGACGATAGTTGCGGCATATATTCCAGCATATAAAGCAATTCATAAATCTGCGATAGAGGCAATTCGTCAAAGTGATGAAATTATCATTAAGCCTAATGAAGTAAAAACTTCAAAGCTCACGCAGAAATTATTTGATTTTTGCTGGAGTAATGGCTACGAAGAATTTCAAACGTAATAAACGTAAGTATCGTTCAACGATTCTTTCATTAGCGTTAAGTGTCATTTTATTTATCTCTGCTGCATCATTAACACAGTATGTAAATAGGATGTTGCTGATTCAGAGTAGTAATGACCACAAGATGAATGTCATGTACAATGCAGACACTGATGAACAAGAAGATGTTACCCAGCGTTTTAATGTCATTAAGGCAATACCAGAAATTCAAAATATCGCTATCACGCAGAAAATTTTCGATGAAGCCTATATTCAGCGTAATTACATTGCGTCTAGAATACTGGACAGCAGAGAACCAACAGTATCTTCGCTGTATCAAGGATGCGGTAGGTGTGAATGTCGAACTAGTTTTTGTGGATGATGATGCATTTGAAAGAAATTGTGAAAACAAAAACAAGATAGATTCTTCCAGTTATTTTGATAAAAATAGTCCAAAGGGTTTACTGTATAATCACGTTATCCAACAATTTATTAGAAGACAAAGGCTATTACGCGTGATGTATCCGTGATAGATACTAACGCAAACAATGTACCAATGTTTGTTCGTGAATACAAACAGATAGAAGGGTATGCAAGTTTACATGAGCCATATATTAAAGATGGTAAGCAGTATTATCTTTTTCATCCGATAGAGTATATTAAAGAAATGAAAGGCTACGAAAACTTAGACATGCGTAAAGCCAAACTCTATCCAGTTGAAGAAATTGATATTGATATTCCACTTGTGGCAGGAGCACAAATTGAAGAGAATCTATTTACATTAAGTCGTAATACAATGCAGCTAATCTATCCAAGAAGTATGGCACGACACTATTTGAAAAATACAGATACAGAGCTATATTCAACGATTATCTAATCCAGAGATTGGTATACAAACAGATAATCATGCAATTGTTACACAACAACTTGAAAAGATTAAAAAGACAATGGTTGGAGTGCAGATAGAATCTATGACTTTGACCGTGAACGTCAAAATAACCGCATGTTTATCTTAGTGATAAATGTATTCTCCTATGGATTCATTCTTCTAATTGGAGTTATATCGATTGCAAATGTATTTAATACCATTTCGACAAACATCATTCTTCGAAGAAAAGAATTTTGCGATGTTACGATCGGTTGGTATGTCTGAAAAGGGCTTCCAAAGAATGCTAATTATGAGTGTTTAATCTATGGAGGTCGGAAGCTTTGCCATTGGTCTTCCGATATCGTTTTATCTTTTCATTCTTTATCCATCATGTGATTAATCAAATGGCATGTTGATTACTTTATCCTTATGTCAGTGTACTACTGGCAATCGCTATGGTATTTGTGGTTGTGTTTATCACCATGTTGTATACAACAAGAAAGATACGCAGAAATAATGTGATTGAAGAATTACGTATTGAAAAATATTTAATTAGACACTACTTTATATACTAGTTTAAGACAGGCCTATTATGAAATATACCCTGTCTTTTAATGTGATGAAAATAAGAAATAATTTTATTGATATTGTGATATTTAGGTAATGTACTATAATTCTTGTGAGATTTAATTCTGTCGTCTTAAATATTCAAAATTTAGAAAATCTATCTGAAGACTTTGAAAGATAGTTAAAGTAATAATTATTATTAAAAATTGAAGTATATGTTCTATTCTATGTTGATTGTGAGGGGTTATTATGAAATATATGCATTTTAAAGGTAGTTGCTCATGCTGGTATAGCAAATATGTTGGAAACCATCTGGTTATGATCACAGAAGACTATATTATTGCAAATAAAAATTAAGTTACCATATATGTTTGATTATGTTGATGGAACATATCTTGCGGGAACGCTCTTCAAAACCAAAAGTGGTTTAATTTATTTTTAAACCAGATTGGTTTTAGACTCGTTGAGTTAAAACTCTTCAACTGATCTAGTCAATTATTTACAAGAAGATAGACCTACAATGATAGGCATTATTTCTAACTGATTCTAGCATGTCAGTTATCTGTTATAAGTATGATAAACATAATTATTATTTTATTAATAATAAGTTTGAGAATGAACAGTGCCCGGAGTTAATAAAGATGAGTGCTACAAAACTTATTTCCAGCGTTCCGGACGTGGTGACTATTGATATCTGGAAAGTGTAATGTTGAAAATGTAGATATAATATCTCAGTTAATACATTCCGCCAAAAACGCTAGAAAAATGGATAGAGATTTATCATTATATTGTTCTACGTATCACAGTAAAAAGATATACTGAGTTGTAGAGAGAACTTGTTTAGGGCACTATTCCTTGAAGCACCTATTATGTATCAATTAGAAAGCAAACGAATATTTATATCGAAACCTTTGGGAATTACGAGCGAAGTTTCATGCATGCATTATCCATGAAAATGATATTTTTGTTATCTAATTATATTGATATGAAACTATTGAATGAAATAATAAACTCAATTTTAAATTCTATCCATGACTTAATTGAAAATTCTTAAATATATAACTTAAAGATATAAGGAGTTAAATAAAAGAACATTAGACAATCTAATGTTCTGAAGAGATATAGTGAGCACCACTGATTTCTAATTTTAATAGACGTTTTCTTTCTTCGCTTGGTAATACACTGGTATAGAGTAGGGTACTACGATATTCCAGTGTTCTCCATGGGAATGGTACATCCGCAAATTTACTACAAATACGCATATCTTCCTTACGCATGTCATGGAGCCATTTCTTGCCAGTATCATTGAAGGCAAGAATACGTAAGTGGTCAAGTGATGGTAGACGTTGTGCTTCGTATTTTGTTAACTGTACCATCGCTTGTAAGATACTACGGCGAATACGGTTGCTAGTATAACGGTATGTAGTAGCATCCCTTAAGAAGCCTTCATATGTATCGTTATCTGCAGCACATTTACGTAGGTGATTTTCGATTCCTTCGTTAAATAAGAACATGTCTTCTAATTGCTTGCGAGAAGAAGTTAATAAGTATGTTCGCAAGTAAGGATAGAACTGTTCGGGATAAACTAGTGTACTTTCTTTGAGTAGTTTCTTCCATTGGTGTAGAGCTTTGCTAGGGCTCTCGTTATTTTTGAGTGCCTTTCGAATTGCTAGGGCACTTGCATTTTCAGATATCTCTGGACTAAGATAACCACTTGTTCGTTGTACAATAACTGGTTGAATATTAGAACCTTTTAGATGCTTTAAATAAGAAACAGCTAAGATATCATTTGGTTCCATAGAACCTGTTAAAAGACTATATGCACGCGGGAAAGACATCCCTGTCTGCATGCTTTCTTAAGTTATCAGGATTAAGAGAAGTATTCGCAATTTCTTGTAGGTTTTCTAAATTCGCACACTCACTACCAAAGGAGATATAGTCAACTTTCGCAATCTTTAAAAGTTCAACTGCACCATACGCAAACTTGGAAGCACTTTGGGTTGCGTAGAAATAAGGTAATTCAATCACTAGGTCTACACCATTTTTCAATGGCTGCCTTTAGCACGTTTCCCATTTATCGATAATTGCAGGTTCTCCACGCTGTACAAAAATTACCAGACATAACAGCGATAACCATATCACAACCACTCAGTTTTCTTGCTTGTTCGATTTGATAGCGATGTCCATTATGGAATGGATTGTACTCCGCTATGATTCCACATACTTTCATTTATCAAAATTCCTTTACAGTTGATATGATACAATGAAATCAATCAAACAAGAAAGGATATTTCTTTTATGACAGAGTTAATTTATAAAATCATTAAACCTGAAACAGAAGTGAGGGCAACACTAGTCTGTGTACATGGTATGCAAGAACATCATGCCCGTTATATCTCCTTTGCAAGAGAGTTATCTAAGCAGGGTGTAGCGGTACTAATTTATGACTTACCAGGTCATGGGGATGCATTTAAAGATGAATTAGGATACTTCGCAGATCAAAATGGAGATGAAGTATTAATTCAATCAGTAGATACGATGGTTAAGAAGTTACATACAGAATTTCCTGATGTTCCACATTTCTTATTTGGACACTCCATGGGTTCTATCATCGTACGCTTATATCTAGAGCGAAATGATGATTTTTCAGGCGTGATTCTTTGTGGTGCACCAAATTATCGGCCAGCAGCTGGATTTGGTAAGAAACTTGCACAGTTACTAGTCAAGATGAAAGGCCCTAAGGCAAAGACAAAACTATTAACAGCGCTTAGTGTTGGTGCCTTTAGTAAGGCTGTCAAGGACGCAAAGACACCAGTTGATTGGTTGTCCTATAACGAAGATAACGTAAACAAATTCTTGAACGATGAATTATGTGGTGTCCCATTTACAGATGCGGGTAACCGTGACTTATTTACAATGGTCTCACACTTACATCATCCATTTACTGCGAAGAATCCTCTTTTACCAATTCTATTTATCAGTGGTGAAGATGACCCATGTACTGGGTGGAACGTTAGGATTAGTGGATAGTATTTCGACATTACAGAAGAATGGATATGCAAATATCGAAAATATCACATTCCCGAAAATGCGCCATGAGATTCTCAATGAAAAGGAGAATCATCTTGTAATCGAAGAGATTATTAAATTTATTAACCAGCATCAATAAAAATTGAAACAAATATTTTCTGAAAGAAAAGGTTAATAGGGTATCTTCCATCATTTTTTCGCTTTTTGGAAAGCGTTTTTCGAGGGATATTTGATTGACTTTGAAGTGCGGTTTGTTATAATTTATAAGCGTTAACGAGCGAGGAGACTGCCGTGAAGTGGACAAAAACAGAGTTGCTGCGTGATTTGCAGAATGTAGATTTTGACGAAGATGTAGTAATTGAGAACGATGAACTGAAAAATGACACCGGTATCTTTATCTGTTGAAGATGTTCATGTTGAAGGTCACGGTTATATCGACGATGAGGATGATCGCTTCTATGTAGATATGCATATTACAGGTACAATGATTTGTCCTGATGCTATCACAAATGAACCGATTGAAGTTCCTCTAGATGTCGAAAGTCAAGAAACATATGTCTTTGAAGAAACTGATGAAGATGGCGTACGCCTCGTTACCAGTGAAGTCGTTGATCTGATGCCTGCAGTGATAGATGCTATCCTGTTGGAGGTACCACTCAGTGACTGAAGCAGTAGAGGGTGAATATCCGCATGGCGATGGCTGGCAGATATTTACAGAAGCTGAGTATCAGGAAAGCCGGAAAGATCAATTGATCCGCGTCTGGCAGGACTGAAGCAATTCAAAAATGAATAGTAGGAGGTGCTAGACAATGGCTGTACAACAGAGAAGAAATTCCAAGACGAGAAAGAACAGAGAAGAACACATTATAAGTTAAATGTACCTACACTCGTAAAGAATGCTGCAGGTGAATACGTTCGCCCACACCATGAAGGTTCTTACGTTAAGGAAACAACAGAATCCAAATAAGCTTGGAAATGAAGATGCTTAATAGCATCTTTTTCTATTATTACTTATGTAAAGCAACTACTAATTTACATTACAAATTGTATAATTAGGATAAATAATAGTTTTTGATTTTTATGTAGAGAATTCTAATGTTGGACAATAAAGGCTTTGATGTATGGGCTGAAGAATATGACACTTCAGTTAAATTATCAAATGAAGACAATACATATCCTTTTTGCGGGTTATAACGAAATTATTTATAAAATCTATAAAAAGTTATATCCAAATCAAAATGCAACTGTTCTTGATATAGGATTTGGAACAGGTACATTAACACAGAAGCTTTATCAGTATGGATGTGATATTTATGGTCAAGATTTTTCTTTAAGGATGATCGAACTTGCATCTAATAGAATGCCAAATGCCAATTTGTATCAAGGTGACTTTACAAAAGGTGTTGTTGAACAATTGAAACAACGTTTATATGATTTTTATTATTGCAACATATTCTATACATCATCTTAAAAGGGATGAAAAAGTAAAATTTCTGCATGAATTATTAAGTCTTTTAAACAAAAATGGAATGATTTTAATTGGGGATGTTATGTTTGAAACTCAGAAAGAATTAGAGAAATGCAGAGAAGAGTTATTAGATAAATGGGACAATGATGAATTTTTATTGTGTTGTTTCTGATTTGAAAAAGGAATTTCCGAATCTACAATTTGAGCGTATTTTCATTCTGTTCGGGAATCATTTCATTATTAAAGTAATAAGCTTTGTAGAATTTGACAGTAGATGAACTTAATTTATAATTTGCTATTTATTGGGAGGATTTGAGTCTTCTTTCTATTGCTATATCAGAA
>BNJU01000764.1_pt1 | contig 35979 bp, 44 predicted proteins | sample 8539281 | NCBI WGS metagenome assembly BNJU01 (sample SAMD00202456, study PRJDB9452) | human saliva metagenome | isolation source: human saliva | place: Japan
GATCGTATAGCTAATTCACAGAAAGTATCGTGAATGGTGTTGGAATCAACAGGCTATCTTATCCTTAATGACTTACAAGCTGACGATATAAATAGATGATGATAATCTTTTACTACCAAGTTTATTATTTCAATCGGATAAAGATTTAAACAAATATATTTTCTATGTTTAATCAAATTAAGCAAGAATATGTTTATGCGCGTTATCTCTGTTTTTAATAGCATTGAGGTGATTCGGTTCATTATGCTGATGAGAATGTTTGATCTTATTGATTGTCTAGACTACGTACAATACTCTATCCGAGTTGAAGGATTAAAAGCATCTTTTAAAAACACTATATTCATTATTAGATAAAAGTAGCTATGTTTATAAATGAATATTATTCTTTAAAGAAATTGAAAACTCGACAAGTAAATTTCCATTCAATTTGGAGATCAAATAGTGATTTAAATAAAATGTTGGATAAGAATATTGGTCTGTCATCTATATTTTGGATGAGAAAGATTTTTGATAATGGTGATAATTCTTTAACAGCTAATCCAAACTCAAAAGCGATTGAAAATTATTAGAAATTATTTAGAGCATAGATTTACTAATATAACATTGAATATTTTTAATGGAAGTGAAGATAATGAAGATAATAATGAAACCAGACTGTATCTAACTGAATCTGAACTTCAAGAGTTTGCATTAGATTTATTAAATCTTGTAGAGAAGTTATTTTTCACTCAAAAATGCCATTCAAATAAGTGAAAATGAAAAACAATCTACTCTAAGCAGTGAAGTTGCTTTTAATTCCGATAAATTATGAAGAAGTAGATTTGGAAGATAAAATTATAGCATTGAGCATACAATTTATAGTCGTTATAAAAAGCAATAGTCTAAAATTCATTTAACTAATCGACTTAACTAGAGTCTAAACCATTGATAAAACTGAATTAGAAGGATAAAGTACACTCATTAAGCAGTGTACTTTATTTTTGTTTTGTACATTATTTGTTGATTGCTTAATCAATACTACATCTCTATCAGGCAATTCAGACTCCATTTAGTCCTCTAAAACCCATGTTGAGGCGGTAAGTTTGCTAGTCAAGGAGTAAAACGACGAAGATTAGCATTTACTTCCGCCCATGCGATAGCTGTCCGTGATTGACAAGTGCTAGCACGCAGACAGAACGGAGATAGCGAACCGCTGAGTGTGTCGCTCTGCTCGTAAAAGCTTAGAAACCTTTGAACGAAAGGGATAATGAAAGCCTTGATTGCAAGGCTTTTTGCTTTATGGTGGGTAAGTATCAGAGTGAGAAAATTTTTGGAATGAGTAGAAGTGATAGCTAGAAATTATCAGTTTCTATTTCCATTTACCCTGTGGGTACGTGTTTGTTTCCATTGACAAGGAGTTTGTGGGAATAGAAATGTACCCACCTTGTTTGAATCAAGTGAAGTGTAGTTGAAGGAAATCTGTTGAAAGCTACATGCATTTTACCGAATAAGTAATAATTTAGGCAACTTCAAATCGATTAAAAAACTATTTTAAAGGTTAAGAGTAGACAAAAAAATTGTCCACTCTTTTTGCAAAAACTCAATTTATCAATAAATGAAATGAGGAATGTAAAATGAAATATTTTGAGGTTGAGTTAGAAAATCCTGATGAATTTTTAAAACTACAAACAGAAGATTTTTGTGAAAGCTAATCGCTTGCTACTAAGGAAGATAATCCAGAGCGTTACAGTCTATGAAGAAAAACTTCGTCATATCTCAAATCTGGCATCGAATTGGAAGTATGAGTCTCATTCATAACTCTTTATATTGCTGAAATATATTCTCATCTTTGTTGTGTTATAATACTATAAATTGATATAAACAAAGATGTAGGGAGGAAACCGAAAATTCGATGCTGTGACAGCCTCAATGCGTTTAAGATAAGCTGGCAATAAAAAGCAGAATCTCATACCTGATGATAGGCTGTTGTGCTTATTTGATGAGCAATGATATTGAGCATTCATTAGTTACGGTGAGGATATTGGTTATTTAACCATACCTTGGCTTTAACTATGTTCCTTAATATGAATGTTTCCAAATTGTATGTATGCAGACCAAAAGCCACATTGTGGGTTTGGCCTGCATATTGCCTAGAATGCTGTCCAAAATAGAAATTGCACAAAACTAATATGCAGGGAGACAATATAAATGAAAAATACAACAATTGGAAACGAAAATTTTATGCAATATGGGCAGGGCAAGCAGTATCATATTAATCAGCAGTGCCATCCCGCAAATGGCGGATTATTTTTACCCACATGACACAGGATCCATGATGGTATCTTGTCTATGTGGCTTCATTAGTAGGTTTACTATGCGATTTTGGGACCCGCCATTGCGTGCTAGTGGATCGTCACGATAGGAAGAAGATAACGATTGCGTGCTGATTTAATTATCGCAGCAGCTGGTGCAGTGCTTGCTATTGTTGCATTCCTGTATGGAGCTCACCTGTTCGGATGATTAATATGATAGTATTGTTTGTCCGCAGCATTGAAACAGCTTTTCATACCTCAGCACCTGCCAATGCGGTTACACCCACTTTTTAGTACCAGAAGAACAGCTGGACGAAATGCGCAGGCTACAGTCTGTCTCTTTGCAGTCTATAAGCTGATATTGTTGGTCCGGGCAGTGCTTGCAGCACTATACTCCGTTTGGGATTTAAACAAGCTACTATTGCCATCGACGTATTGCGCTGTGATTGCACCCATTACGCAGCATTGCTACGTATACCGAAGCTGGGTAATCAAGGCAAAAGTTTAGGAACCAAATTTCATATAGGGAGATGAAAGCAGGAGTTAGGTTCTGAGACAAAACAAAGGATTGTTTGCCTTATTACTCTTAGGAACATCTATATACTTTGTCTATATGCCAATCAATGCACTATTTCTCAATAAGCATGGAACACTTTAATGGAACGCCTGCATATTTCTTTGTTACGGAAATTTCGCTTTACTTGGGATAGTGCAGGAGGCTTATTATTAGGAAGATTAGGGCTTGAAAAGCATGTATTGACTAATAACAAGTTCATATAATGGGGGACCACGTTTAGCCGTTGTTCTCGGGAATACTCTCCAAAATGGACTTTGTATTATCTCGTAGCTCGCTGTGCAATAAATGCTCGTTACTTTTATAGCGGTAGTGCAAACAGCTCTTTCTGCGAGAGAAATTGGGTCTGAATATTTAGGACGTATTTTTCTTGATCGGAAGTATCATGTCACTTGCTATGCCAATAATGCTAATCTTTTCTGATTCTTTTGCTGATAAAATCGGTGTAAATCATTGGTTTTACTATCAGGTATCTTTTAATTATTGGCATACAGTTTCGCCAAAATGATAACTGAGGTTAGAAAATTAGATTTAAAAATAAACAATATTGAGTGAACATTACTATCTTATTTTCAGTAACTTCTTCCTGCTAAAATCGCAGGGTTTTCCTGCATCAAGCAAATGAAAGCACAAGATTATAGACAGGAGTGAAATGTTATGGAATTATTATTAGCAAAAAGACATTCGTGGAATTCAAAGACGCGATGTTTTAGATATAAACTGAATTAGAAGGATATGATTATGACCGGTATTGGTTTAGTAGGAGCAAATGAGTGCTGGAAAAAGCACTTACTCAGGGTACCTAGGAGAATTAACTCCAGGATGTAAAATGAATCGTCGGGTGAACTTGCCTATATTCGCAGTTGACGAAGTAACTCTGCAGGAGGAAAAAGATTTTGCACACTGTAGGCAAGCTAGGTGTTGAGCAATTAAATATATACAGACTATGAGCGGTGGTGAAGAAACAAGGTTGTATACAGGCCTTATCGGCACAGGTTCATGGTATTTTAGCGGATGAACCTACGAGCCATACTAGACCGTGAAGGAAACCTGACTTTTCTTAACAGGACAGTTGCAGATTTTCAGGTGCACTGTTGTTATGAGCTCATGACCGCTATTTTGTGATGAAATAGTAGATGAAAATATGGAACTGCAGATTTGGCAAAACCACTGAGTATTGAAACTATTCTTGATTATCTCTGTCAGAAAGAGGAAGAACCAAGAGCTGCTGCAGAATACGAACACCTATTATATGCGGAACGTGCCCGATTGGAAAGGGCTCTGAGGAAAAAGGAAAACAGGCTCAAAATGAACAGAAGGCAGGTTCTCAAAGAGTGCACTGAAGACGGAGGCGTTTTTAGTCTCATCATCAATAGGAAGCAAGGAAAGAGGTATAATGCTCGCTAAAACCCTAGAGCACAGGATTGCGGCCTTTAGGAAAAGTAGAAGTCTGGAAGGATATTCGCAGAATCTGTTTCAGGCAAAGTAAAGCATTGGAGCTCCATAATCCATACCCCATAGTCGGTGCAGTAGCTCAACAGCACTTTGATAAGGCTCTGTTTGAAAATGCATCTTTTCAAATTCCGTTAGGAGCAAAAAGTGGCGTTAACTGCGGTAATGGAATCGAAAACAACTTTAATCCAAATGATCTTGAAACCATGAAGAAGGAATTTATTTTCGCCTAAGGCAAAAATAGTGTTACTTTTGCACAGAATGGCTACAAGCACAACAGTAATCAGAATGCGTTATGGAGTCTATGCAGAGGATTGTGACGCACTATATCAGGAAATTCGTCTAGCGTTAGCATCTATGGGGTTCAAACAGAACGATATTGGAAAAGCTTCATCTGCTTTTCAAGCGGTGGAGAAATTATAAAATCGTTGCTCGCTAAAAATGCTCGCTGGTGGGGAGCATATAGCCATCCTCATAAATGGATGAACCCAGCAACTCCTTTTGATACGCTCGTTTAGAGGCTTGGTAACATACTGAATGAAGTAGCACCGGAACTCATCGCAGCTTTATCACGCACGGCTAAACGATTACTCGAAAAATGTAGTAGATGTAGCTTTAGTGAAAATTAGAGATTAAGAAAACTAAATCTGAAATATTAAATTTAAGGTAGTCGCCGGTCAGTACAGCCTGTTCGTTGGCGACCCATTGTTAGAAGAGTATAAAAGACCTTTAGATTTATGATTATTAAAATAGGAACGTCAATTGAACTGCTCCTATCTGCTAAATAGTCATTGTAGGCCTCTTTATATGTAGAATGATAGATTAGCGGACTTCATCTACGGTACTTACTTCCATGTGCAGAAGTGATCAGGTTATCTCTGGACCTTTTCCTCGTGCTGAGGCACAAAGTACTTGCCGTGCAGTCGCCATCGTTTTGTAGGATATCATCTGTTAGAAGGTCACGGAATATTCATGCTAGAGTAGCGGTAGAAGCTCACGTTCAAAATCTTGGTAGCTCTCGCTATATAGTCCATTTGGCGATTACGCTGAAACTCACGCTGATTCATAGGAGCACCTCGGACAAGTCTCAATACTACTAATGTCTTTTGAATCAAATTGATGCACGTTGTTGAAGCTTTTAATCAAAACTGAAATTCTCACTGACTCGTATTGAGTCCTTATGCAGGAAAACACGCTGTCAATCACTTGAATGCGTGTGCGTAGCCGCTCATGCGCATACTTGACTGAGGAGTATATAACTCTTTCTCTCTAGCGATAAGTCAGACATAGTGTTGTTATCTTTTGTTTGTATCATCGAGAGATGATGCATGTTCAGACAGGAAAGCCCATCCATGTATCTGGTATCCCAGTACTTTGCTGATTGAAAATGGTAAATATGAACGGTCAATCATATCAAATCCTTTCTCATGCAGAGTGCAAGGGTATATCAAAATTGAATCAAAACCTTGAATTCTCCACTGTGTAACATCTCCTTTAAAGCGATTGATTACTCAGTATAGATCATCACAGATGAGCTTGTTACCATCGCTAAATGCAAATCTCCATCGGTAACTATGCTCAGACTAGCACGCACTAGTCGTACGCTATTTCAGTTGTTTTGAGTTTTCTCTGACGAAGTTTTGAAGTTGCTGTTTCAACGATTCCATGTAAAAATCTTTCAAGCATTTCAATATCATTACATCCTTTGCTACGGATTTCTGAAAATTGTACTGTATCTTGTTTCATTTTAATCCCTCCAATCCACCCTCGGAATGACCACCGATAAGTTTACTGTGTTCAATATTTCTGGAACCTTCAGTTAGACGTTCCTTTGTATCTAAAACCAAACTGTTCTCTGACAACATCAATAGCTGTCTAAAGTCATATCTTTTTCAATTTGTTCTCATCATCAAGAGTGATGTAGAGCATATCTATTTCATTAGCTACTATAAGATACACCAATTTGTCTCACTGCACCAGAGGTGTATTTTTTCGGAATAATACAAGTACATGACTCACCATTGTTTTGGGGAGATTTGCGGGTTCAATTTTATTCTGAGCATTTATAGATTTTTTCATCTCAGTCCTAGAATAGCCAATATGAATAGAAACGACGAAGTCAATACTAGGGCTACTGTCTCCGTTCCACAGTATCATTTAAAATCATTACAATCTTTCGTCTATTAGTAGAAGAAAAGTCACACACGTTGAGGCAGTATCACTGCTTGTACGAGCTTAAAAATGTTGACGAAAAAAGCCTTATGTCAAGGATTTTGGGTTATCCTCAAAAGATAATTTTATAATTGACAATTGTCAGAGCAGTATAATTTATAATCAGAGGAATAAAATGCGAGGATGTAAAAAGATCCGGAAATTGACGGCTGATTATGACGCTTCTATGTCTCTTTATGGAGAAAGGATATGCGAAACACAACAACTCAGGAGGCAGTTGATAAGGTGTTGATATCACGAGAGTTTGTTATACTATCACTTTAAGAACAGCATACATTTATATTGTCTTGTGGAAGACATTCAGAGAAATTATTGAGAGATATTCATGTGATTGTCAATGCATGACGACAAATCATATTGAAAAATAAGAGCTTTTATAGATGCCAACAATCTCTACAGATAACGTTTCAAGCGGAGGAACTGAGTTACAAAAAGACGGCTGATCTTAAAAGAAAATCGTTATATGTTGATAAGTTATCCCATAAGCTCATTGAAAACCGACTCTATATTTGCGAGAGGATAATCATACATCTCAGCAAAAGGCATTTTCTGTAAAATATCCATCTCGAAAACAGCAGACTATTATGACAGCCCGCGTGTAAGCCTCAACAACATAGGTATAAAACATCAAAGAAAGAACCTCGTCAAAGATTACTTTGAATGCGTTTCTAAGATAACGCTGGAACAACCCAACACAAAAGTGACGCTTTTAGCAATTAAAAAGACAGAATGTTTGTAAAGAGAACTGGCGTACCGATACAGGAATCAAAACAAGCTATCGGTATTACTTTCAGAAATACGACTCGACAAATTGTCACACAGAGGTGAAAATATGTTAGAGATCAAAAGAATTCCCCAGTAAAAGCTCTGATAAGAAGGTTGCGCTAACCTGTTCATCTGCCTAGCACAGCCCGGAGATATTTATGGTTGTATTGCCGAGCAAACTGAGGTGAAAACGACAACGATAGCGGCAGTTGTCGGCGTCCACGATTTTGAAGATCGGAAAGCAATCATCAACGGTCATTCTATTAAAGAAGAACCTGTTATTGTAAAAAATGACAAGTGCATATCCTGATAACCAGGATTTGTATGAACAAGACAGGACTTCAAGTACACTTTACTAAGACCTGTTTGAAATTCCACAAAATACGTGTGCAGGGAGAGAACTAAATGGTGATTTATTTGATATGACTGAGACCAGATAATTTCTTCATATTCACATGGTATGAAGCAACGAACAGCCATTATTTCTGCACTTGTACATTCTCCCAAACTATTGATTTAGATGAACCTTTGTTGGTTAGATCCCAAAGCAACTTTCCTACTAAAAGAAAAATTATGCATGAGTGTGTTTCAGATGGAGGTGCTATTTTTCAACCCATGTATTGATGTTGCGGAAAATTGCGTAATAAGATTGCCATTATCAAAAATGGAAAGAAGCCGTGCTGCACACAGTAGATATCAGTACGAATCATTGGAAGCATTTTTCATGGAGGTGCAGGGCAATGAAAATATTTGATACTAATTAGAGCACAATTGATAAATTTTTTCCCATTAACTGATTAGAGAGACGTAAATAAAACAAAGTTCAATGGCTATTGCGAGTTTTGCATAGTAACTCTTGCCTTATTTTTGCTTTTTTTTATATTGGTATCCCAACAGCAAAACATTATAATAAGTTGGACAACAAACTTGATTCCGGTATATATGGTCTTCTTGTCTCAAGTTGATATTATTTTTGACAGCTTTTATTCGAATGGCATTTTATTACAGTCGAGATATGGAAATTCTCCCAACTCACCTTGAGTGTTCGTATATTATCACCAGCAAGCCCATGTTTATGTACTTATTGAATTTTTTAATAGGCTTGATGTTTATGCTTCCGGGTGAATTGTATGGGGTTTAAACGGAAGTTTAAACCTCCTACAAGATTATATTGTATTTTACTTATATTTTTGCCCTTTGATCCCCATGTATAGCGGCAGTATGGGACTCGTTATTGTTGTTGTCATCTTTTTTAAAGAAAAACAGCCCTTTATTTTTTTCATTTGCGATGCTAGGTATAATTGGATATTTTGCATTATCAGTTTGCAATCAGGTGATGAAAGTAGTGTCGGGGGTTATTTGGCTACAAATTACTGGACTGTATCCAATTTCTAGATCATTATGTCATACCACCCAATGTACTACAGGATGGATTTATATAGTTCTTCAATAGTCGTCTTTATCTATTTCCACAAATTGTTTTTGTTGAAGTACATGGACTACTTAATACACTTGCCAATACAAAATCAAGTTATTAAATGACAAAGTATCTTATGAAAGAAAACTGCATGCCTTGTATCAAAAGAGCTTGACGTATTTTAAGTTCTGCATGCAGTCTTGAATGCTGGGCTTGGAGGATTCTTTATGTGTCTTTGTTTCCTGTTTAATTCTGTAGGTCAATAGAAATTCTGCAGAACTTGGAAAATATAAACAGAGTATTCTAAACTTAGCTCCTGGGTCTTTATTGCATCTTATGCTTACCTGCTATTAACCAGCAGCTTCCATCTATATTCAGAAGGTAAAATATTTGGATTGAAAAGTTCTGGTTGGAGATAAAATGATTTTAATGCTACATAGTCAACCTTACACTCTACTTTCCGATTGGATATATGATTTCTGTATCAGTATTTATGCTGGAAACTTGATATGAATCTCATTCAAGCAGAATCTAGTTATTGTCTTTATATGTTACTCCCTTTGTAACGGTAATCAACTCACAACAAAAATATCCTAACTATGATTGGGACAGTGAGATGATAATGAACAAAGTCTACCTGTTATTGTGACTGAATTATTGGTATGATTGTACTATACTATTTTCTTAATTGGGTGTTAAATATTCGATTACATTTGTTTTTGGTGTGGTAGTAGTTTCATTGGTTATTACAATGGGTGTTTATACAATGAGCAAGTCGAATTTTATTCTAGTTAAAGGAGGAAAATAAGATGAAAACAGACTGACAAAGATATTTTGGTGTTGCTAGGGATGACAGTCATAATAGTTGTTATTTGAGTTTTCTCCCAGAGGAAGTTCCTATCCATTTCAATGCAGGTGTTGCAGATATGTTTGCAAATAAATATTATCTTCTACTGGCTACAGTAATTCCATACTCGCATATTGGAAGATTGTTAGAAGGGAAAATAAAAAGATTAAATGAAACCCCATCTATATTTACAGATTGCATCAAAAATTAAGAACAACTATTTTAAGAGGTGATTATGTGCTTGGACAAAAATTCTTCGATAAGAGTTTAGTGAAAATGAGAGTGTAATCCAGCAACAATCCAAAAAGCAATGAAAGTTCTCGAAGAACAGAATTTGGTTATAGTGTGGAACATTAGGATATTTTGTCATAGCAAAGCGAGCAAAAGAAATAAAGGAGTTAAGATATCAAGAATCGAACAAGCTGGTGAAAAATTTTGTTTGAAAATCTAGGTGAGCTAGGATTTTCGGAAGATGAGATTGTCAATTTATTTGAAAAGATGCTTAGATGAAGTTGAATGGAAATTTTATTAGGATTATGAAAGTATATAAAAGCCTTGATTATAAGGCTGCATTCAATAAAGAACTTGACATTAGTTACTTCCACTACAATAGAATTACATACCATCGGTATGATAGAAAAGGGACTAAAATGGCAAGGAATAGAAACTCACATGAAACTAGAAAAAAATACTAGAGGTCTCTAAAAATCTATTTTTTTAGAAAAAGGATTTGATAATACGTCAATACAAGATATCATAGATGGATTAGGTGGATTAACGAAAAGGTGTTATCTATCATCATTTTGAGTCTAAATATGATATACTGCAAACAATCATTAGCGAAAAATAATCAAGAAATTTTTAAATTATAATTGGAGAGGAAATACTGGATTAGAAAAGATACAAAATTCTTTGATGGACTCTTTCTCTAATTTTGAACACCAAAGGCTCGTTTACTCTGCCTCAATCATGCTAAGAAGTCCACGTTTGTTAGGGAGAGCAGTATCTAGGTCTATTTTCTGATTTTTTACCCGAAATTAGAGAAAAAGTTTACGAAGGAGTTGAAGATGGGTCTATTAAAACAGAATATCCAGAAGAGCTAGCAGATTTAATTGTTTTAACTCTAAATATTTGGATTGGTTTTCAAATTTCCGTTTTTTTCATTAGTAGAATTAAAGCGTAAAATGAATTTCATTAAACTTACTTTTTGAAGGTCTAGGGAGTACAGTTAATTTCTGATGAAATGATGGAGGTGATTTTTCAACTTATTTGATCACTTAAAAAAATAGTAAATAAGTCGTCGCATGACATTCATGTTAATACTAATTTCTATTTATGTATTATCAATTGAATAAATTATCTTTACATAATTTATAGTTAAAAATAACATACTTTAAGTGTGTTATTAAAATCTATTATACATACCGAGGGTATGTTTGTTTTTTAGTATATACATACCGATAGTATGTATGTACATGTGTCTGTAAAATGCTTTATTTTTAAATATTTGTCGAGATTAGTCTGAATAGTTTATTCTTTATTTACGCTTTGGAGGAAATAATCTATGTTGTCGCTTATTAAAAATTGAATTAAATAAAGTTTCTAAATCTAAATTATTTTTAGCCTGGTTGTGTACTATATTTATAGTGTTAGGTATTACAGCAATCATTATTATGGGTTTAGGTACTGACAATAAACTAGGAGAATTCACTGGACAGGATTCTAATGTTATTAGAATTACTGGTAAATGGGAAGGTTGGGCAATTGTAGCTTCATTGTTTTTCATCTTTATTTACAAAAGCAGCATTTTTGATTTTTCGAATCTTATTTATTATCTACGATTATTATTGATGAATTTAAAACGAAGAACAATTTTTCAGTTGTTTTCTTACCCTATTTCTAAAATAAAAAGTTACTTTTGGGGAAAAATTCTTTCAGTCATTCTAATAGCATTTATTGCCCATTTTTCTGCACATTTAGTGATTCAATTATTCATTAGATTCATGGCTGTTGTAACTGAATCTAGTTATATCCCTCTAGCTAGTCAATTAATTAACTTAGCTGGAATAACGTTTTGCAACAGTACTAATAGGGTTACTACCATTTGTTTTTAGGTATGATTAAAGCATTCAACAGCTATAACAATGCTTTCAGGACTTGGTTTAGCAGCATTACTTTTCAAATGTAAGTCCAGGAAGTTTATCTAATAATATTGCTGATAACTTTATTCTTTTTGATATTTGCAAGTTTCATAAGTTTAATGATTACTTCATTTTCAATTTTTTAATATTTCAAGACAAGATATTAGTATCAAAGTAGCATAGCTAGAGTTTAATTGAAGGAAAGTGATAATTCCTTGATGATTTCTATAAAAAGAGACTGTATAAATTAGTATTTATGCTCTGGGAGAAAAATTCTTGCATTTAAAAGCTGGATATAGAAAGAGAGATAGAAATGAGAAATATTGTTGAAATAAAAGAAGTTTTTAAAACAATTGATAAAGAAGAAATTTTAAGTGGTATCAACCTTCAAATTGCTGAAGGAGAAATCTATGGTTTTTTAGGACCGAATGGTGCTGGAAAAACAACGTTAATGAAATGTATGTTATCCTTATCAACAATTACATCAGGTAGTATTGAAATTTTTGGGAAAAATCTACAAGAACACAGAGAAGAAATCCTAAGTCAGATTGGAAGTATTATTGAATCACCAATTTTTTATGATAATTGCACTGCAAAAGAAATTTTGGAAATTCACGCTCAGTATATGGGGAAAAATATTACTGAATCAGATATAATAAGAGCCTTAAGAATGGTCGGATTAAAAAATACGACTAAAAAAGTAAAAAGATTTTTTTCGTTAGGAATGAGGCAAAGGCTTGGTTTAGCTCGTGCCTTTCTAACAAAACCTAAATTGTTAATTTTAGATGAGCCAATCAATGGTTTAGATCCAATAGGAATTCAAGAAATTCGAAATCTTTTGTTGTCGCTTTCTAAGGAGCATGGAATTACAATACTAATATCGAGTCATATATTATCGGAAATTTCACAGATAGCAGATAAAATTGGTTTTTATCAAAAATGGAGAAAATTGTAGAACAGGTCTCTATGAAAGAGATTAGAGAGAGAATATTGACTTAGAAGAATATTTTATGTCACATTTTCTAAATTAAATTAAGAATTATGAGGGTAGATTAAGGATGAAACAATTGATAAAGAACCATCAGAAGGCTTTTTATGCTTTTCATGATATTTAATATACTGGTTCCCTTTAACTAATATTGCTTTTTGCTTATTCTATTAAAGGTATTATTGATAGTGGAATGTCCCAAAATGAAAGATGCCTTAACTCAAGCAGTACTAGTAGGAGCTACTGTTATTTTCATCTATGCAGGGACTCAACTTTATATCTCTTCGATTGAGAAATAAACTTGTTAGGCAAATCATGTCAAGATACAAAAACAAGGTGTTCCAATCTATTTTAGATAGCGATTATAGAGACTTTTCTAAAGAAAAAAATCAGGGAAAGTTTATTTCTGTATTAACCGAAAATATGAAGAAAAATTGAGCAAGATTATCTACACCAGTATTTTAATATTTCAAAAACCTTTCCTTAATGATTTTTTTCACTCCTAGCTATGTTTATAGGTAATTGGTATTTTGACCTTATTAGTTATCATTGCTAGCATTATTCCGATAATGATTTCAGGATTTATTGGACAAAAATCAGCCTCTCTTCAAAAATAGTGCTATGATTGCAGATCAGAAGTATTTAGCTAAGGTTAAAGATATTTTTGCAGGATTTCTTGTTATCAAAAAGTTTTAATGTGAAAGAGGCTATCTGTGAGGATTATAGTCATGAAAGTGAAAAATTTGATGAAATAAATTTTTATAAAAGGGAAAATTTGATGTTTTAGCTAAATGTTATTTCGCAGCTTTCAGGGATGATTGTTTTTTTGGTAGCCTTTTGGTGGAGGAATGTATCTTGTTTTTAATGGCCATACCACAATTGGAGTGTAACAGCTATTGTTCAACTAGTCAATTTTTGTAGTAATGCCACTAAATGAAGTTGGTATGGGAGATGAGTAAATTTCCGTGAAGGTCAGGCAACACTAGATGCATTTGAGGTAAAAGATGTAAGCTGAACTTCAGACTGGTGAAACGAAAGAAATATTTTCGATGATGTTATTTCTTTTTCAAATATAGACTTTTTCTTACCCTAATACTGAAGAAAAATATTTTTAATCATTTATCTTTAGAAGATTCAAAAAGGGGAAAAAAATTGCAATTGTAGGAACGTCAGGTAGTGGGAAAATCAACTTTGCTCAATCTATTGCTACGTTTTTATGATGTAACAAGTGGACATATCTCCATTGATAATCAAGATTTACAAGCTATTTCAGCAGAGAGCCTTTATAACTTAATGACGATTGTTCAACAAGACGTTTATATCTTTGATGATACTTTAAGAGCAAATATTACTCTTAATCAATTCTTCACTGATGAGGATATAAAAGCAAGCTGTACAGCAGTCAGGTTTAGAAAGTTATGTTTTAGAAAATGAATCTAGGTCTACAAACTTTATGTGGAGAGAATGGATCAAATTTATCTGGCGGACAAAAAAACAAAGAGTTAGTATTGCGTGCCTTGATTCGAAAAAAACACCAATCTTATTATTGGATGAGGCTACTTCATCTTTTGGATAATCAAGTAACTACTGAAATTGAAAGTTCAATCTTGGATATTCAAAAATTTGACTGCACTTGTAGTAACCCACAAGTTGAATGAGAACATTTTTGAAAAAAATACGATAGAATTCTCTTTATGAAAGATGGCGTTATTGTTGAAGATGGTTCTTTTCAGTGATTTGATGGATAGGAGAGGTGAGTTTTATAAGTTGTTTGAGTTGAGTGTGTAATTCTCTTTCGTTCTATAATATAGAAGTTTACTAGCACCACATGCTGAGTGTGTAGGTCTGCTGGTAAAAAGTGTAAAAAAACCTTGTAACGAAAGGGATACTGTAAAAGCCTTGATTGTAAGGCTGCATTTTTGTGATAGAATATAGGTAGTTATAATCGAGAGTAACTAAGAAGCTAGAAAAATATTACATTTAAAATAATCAAGATATGGAGATGAAATGACAGAAATTGATAAAAGGAATTTAAAAAAATTATCTTTATATTACATTTGGAATTACTTATATAACATGGGGGCTTCTGCCATAATTACGCAATCTCATATTTTGGGATTAGAAACGATTAGGGAGATCATTACATATAGTAGGTGCACTTGGACCAGCTATTGCAAGTGGCTTTTATTTGAAAAGGAATAATATAAAAATTTAAACATTTTGTATTTAGTAAAGAAAGAAAATAGTAGTATTTATTTCATTATTCATTTGTTAGCAATTTTGATACTATTTTCTGTATCTTCCTTAGAATTAAACGGAGTATCAATTTACCTGATGCCACTATTCTTTATTCAATTAATCTTTTTGGTGGTGGTCATGAAAGAATTAGGATGGAGAGGCATACTACAAACCCTTACTTGATAAAAATATACTTATTGGAAATCTAATTTGATTGTAGGATTAATTTAGAGGGATATGGCATCTGCCTTTTATGGTTTATTGTTGGAGAAAAGTCATCAAGGATTTCCTTTTATTTTATTTTTATATATACGTTATTTTTAAGTTTTTGTTTTAGGGCTTCTTTACCGTCAAAACGCAATCTGTGGGGTATTGTATTTTATTTCATGCGTTCGCAAATTTGTTAAATCTCTATTTTGTGTTGAAGATTAATCTTACTTTTTATTATCATTTTTATAGCTTATTTAATTTATACAATATTAGCAAGTAATAGAATTAGTGAAGAAAAGAATTTGTATCCAAAAATAAATGGATACACTCTAGAAAAATGAAGATGATTTTTGTTCAAGGTAATAAAGTAGAAATAACGAACATTTATATGAAAGGTTTAGAGTATACATGAGTCTCTTATTTGAAGAATTTAAAACCATTTGTTTCATTTTAAATCGAGTCGAATTAAACCGACACTGATGGGGTCTTTGGGATTGGAGTTTAGAACGAAAAGAAAATTGGGGCCGTCTGACATTGACATTCATGTACCTGGTGACCCTAGAGGTTGGGAAGCTACCTGATCATCTCAGAATTTATGACTGGGACAAGATAATGAAAGTGATGAAAGACTTAGGCTACGTCTTAATAGATATTCATGAGCATGAATTCCAAAAGGATAGAGTGAGTGTTGAATTTGGAAGTATCGATTCCTTACTTGATTTTGCAGGAGTTTCGGAATCGGATATAGAGCTTATTCACATTGAAGGCATCACTTTTCGTCTTCCAAGTCTGGAGCAGTATCTAAGTATTTACAAAGCTTCTTCTCAAGACTCCTATCGAAATGATCACAATAACAATAAGGATTTTAAAAAGATCGAGTGGCTGGAAAGACATTTGTAAATTATCATATGAAAAGTAGTAAGTTGTAAGACTGGTCGCTATGCTATTTTTATTATCATTTTTATTGGTTATATAATTTATACTATATTGACGAGTACTAGAATTAGTAATGAAAAGCAGGTGGTAAAAATTGTAAAAAGAGCCACAGGGACTTTTCTGGGGTGGATATCACGCATATTTTTCGGATTTAGATGGATATTATTGGGAAGTTTCTTGGGGACCCTATTTTCAATTTGATGAAAATGGACTATTGAAATTTTAGTAATTATGGGAGATAGCAAAAATGGCTTCAAGTAAAGAATATTTAGATTTCATTTTAGAACAATTGTCCGAGTTGGAAGAAATATCATATAGAGCAATGATGGGTGAGTATATAATTTATTATCGAGGGAAAAATCATAGGTGGAATTTATGATGATAGATTTTTAGTGAAGCCTGTCAAATCTGCAATAGCGTATATGCCGAATGTAGAATACGAATTGCCGTATGAAGGTGCAAAAGGAAATGCTATTGGTAGATGATGTTGACAACAAAGAATATTTAACCGGCTTTATTTAATTCAATGTATGATGAGTTACCTGCACCAAAACCAAAGAGAAAAGAAATATGAAATCTCAGTTTATCTAGGTTATACCATTTAACGATAACCTTATGCTATCGTTAAAAAGTTTATAGAACAGACAAGACTATCTAGCATAATTAGTGTTCACTCGTTTCATGTTGAGGCCGTATCACTGCTCTTCCGATCTGAGACAGTCGAAAAGTAGAAGGGGATGGTATTGGTATCAATCAATGAGTAACAAAGTAACAGTATGATTCGTAACATTTGCTTGTAATTTGCGGAGGAACATCAATATGGATGGAATAACAAAAGATTCTATAAATACGGCTAAATTAATGAAACAATTATGGCCCCAATTGACCGATAAAGAAGCTATTGATGAAGTAAAAAAATATACGAATGGCAAAAATACTGCAATCTTTACTGAAGTTGAAGGTGACACAATTGTAGGTCTAGCACTATGTTCACTCAGATTTGATTATGTTGAAGGTTGTAAATATAGTCCTGTTGGATTCTTAGAAAGGGATTATTGTCGATGAGGAATATCGTTTAAAGGATATAGCTAAAAATCTCTGTACAAAATGTGAGGAATGGGCGAAAAAAATAAAGGATGTAAGGAATTTTGCAAGTGATTGTACTTTAACGAATACGGATTCTATAAGATTTCATCTCAATATTGGATTTCAGGAGGCAAATAGAATTATTCACTTTAAGAAGACATTATAATTTCAGAACGTGGTCAAAATTTATATATCTTTAGGAAGTGTGAAAAGAATGGACGGACTACGAATTACTTTTCATTAGTTAAGAATATAGTAATGTTGTAAAAGTTAATCGAGGAGTTATTGATGGATTTTTAGTGGTAAGATAGCCATAAATAAAGGGCTGGTCAGATGATAAAAAAATATTGTGTGACAGATCAAAAATCAGCAAAAATATTTCTTGCGTGTTTCTGATAAGGAGAAGTTAGATTCTAAAAATTTGAATTTGATATGATGGAGAAAGTAGCTTCTCTTGGGTTCCGATGTGTAAACCGATTAGCATAGAACTCTGCGATGACGAAGTACATTCTTTACATGAATGGATAGATGGGAAAGATGCTCGAGAAACCATTTTAACTGTTTCGAAAGAACAACAATATACTTATGGAGTAGAAGCAGGAAGAATCCTTCAAAAAATTCATTCACTCTCTGTTACAGAAGTTCGTGAAGATTGGGAGGTCTTTTATAATCGAAAAATTGATGACAAAATCTCCAAATACAAAGAATGTCCCGTTCAGTACGAAAAATGGTCAGATCTTTTATTGATTATTTAAATGCAAATCGAGAATTGTTAAAAGATAGACCTCAGGTTTTCCAACATGGAGATTATCACATCGGGAATTTCATGATTGGTGAAGATCGTAAAATTTATGTCATTGACTTTGATCGATTTGATCTGGGAGATCCTTGGGAGGAATTCAATCGTATTGTATGGTCTGCTCAAGTCTCTCCCTCTTTTGCGTCTGGTATGATAGATGGATATTTTGATCATAAGGTTCCGGATTTATTTTGGAAGCTTCTCGCTATCTATATTCTAAATAACATAGTTGGTGCTCTGCCATGGGCTGTACCTTACGGAGCTGAAGAAATATCAGTAATGCAACATCAAGCTAAGGAAATTTTAGAATGGTATGATGATATGAATCAAATCATTCCTAGTTGGTACTTTGAACAAGAAGAAGACTGAATAATGTAAACGTTGGAATATCATTTTGGAAAAATATGACACGATTATTTGCCCAAATTTAAACACATCTGACTATCTTTTAATATAGGGTGATTTTTAATCAATACAAGTTAAACTGGTATAGTAAGGAGTTTAAACATGAAATTCCATGAATTTGGTGATAAGAATTTGCCTCCTATCTTACTGATACATGGCGGTGGCAGTTCTTGGTGGAATTATCTTCGTCAAGCACGGATCTTGTCAGAAGAATACCGTGTTATTCTACCCACGCTGAATGGCCACGGTGAAGAATATCCACTCGATTATGTTTCTACGGAAGATTCTGCTTTGGAGATCCTAGACTATATCAAAGCAAACTGTGGTGGAAAGGTGTTTGCGATCGGTGGCGTTTCACTTGGTGGTCAAATTGCCATGGAGCTTTTTGATCATTAGACAGCGAGATAGCTGAGAAGGCCATCATAGATGGAAGCCTCTGTATTCCTCAACCAAGGCTAGCTAAAATCAGCATCTTTCTAGTATCTCTATTTGGTAAATTGATGTTCAGTAAATTCTCTTGCAAACTTCAATTAAGCATGATGGACAAACTCTATCCTAAACTGGCTTATCCAGAGGAAATAAAAGCATATTATTTGGAGGATCTCCCAAGGACGCCTATCAAAACATTGGTGACCATTTACAAAACCTATATGGGGCGTTACAAGCTCAAGGACACAATTTCTGCTAGCAAGGCGCAGGTTCTGTATATCTACGGTGAAAAAGAATTGAACTGTGTGAAAGCATCAGCGAAATTATTTCATCAGCTACATCCCAACACGATCCTGTATGAAGCAAAGGGGCTATAACCATGGCTATCTATCAGCTTACCTGCCTCAAGAGTGGATTGATTTGGTGGTACCATTTTTTGGAGAATAACGATTGATTATACTTTATTAATTTAGAAAGCAGAGTTTCATGGAAGTCAAAAAAATATAGTCCGCTCAATTCCTTAAAAAAAGATAGCAGATAACCTCTGGATTGTAGATGGGGAAGAAGTACTGATGAATTTCAAACTCTTCAAAGTGCCTTTTTCAACTAGAATGACAGTTATCCGTCTGCAGAATGGTGGTCTTTGGGTGCATTCGCCGATTAAGCCTAGTGATAATTTACTTTTTGAAATCAAGCAATTAGGGTGAGGTAAAACACCTTATTGCACCCAATGTCTTACATTATAGTTATATAAATGAGTGGCACGAACTATTTCCGGAAGCAGAAGTATGGCTAGCTAGTGGTGTTCAAAAAGCGTGCCAGAAAATCGGGAATGAATTTATATTATGGTCATGAACTAGAGAAAGCCAATTGGAACGAGGAAATTTGTTTTACAACATTTGAGGGAAGTTTTTACGTGAAAGAGGTTGTTTTTTTCCATACTGAAAGTTCAACTCTAATTTTAACGGATCTTATTGAAAACATAGAAACAGAAAATTTATCGATTTTTGAAAAGCTACTGTTAAAAATAGGTGATAATCACTATCCAAATGGTAAAAACACCAAGAGATTTAAGAATGACTTTTTTTATTTGGTAAAAAAACAAGCATTGAAGAGTTATCATAAAATAAAGAAATGGGAACCTAAGAATATTATTATTTCTCATGGACCGTGTATCATTGGACAAACAAAAGAGATGTTAAACCAAGCGTTCTCTTTGGCTAGAGAAATAGGAATTTACTATAAAGAAATTTAATAAAATATATCTAATATAATTGACTACAAATTACTTGGAGTTGTTAAATTAAGATGTGGAATCTACTTAAATTGTTGATTCTAATAGGTATCAGATGACACCCCAGAGAAAGAATATAGATTAACTATCGGTATCTCTCAATTAGATTTAGTGAAAGAAGAATCCATTTTTTACTTGAATCCCTCTCTATCTTATGGTAGTATGTATATACAAATTGTATGTACAAAGGAGAGGTAGAAATGGCAAACACGAAAGCAGTGAATTTTCGAGCAGATGCGATGTTTTACCAGAAAACAAAAGAGGTGCTTGCGGATAAAAAAATTTCTGTGTCAGATGTCCTAAATGCAGCACTTCGAAAAATTGCCAACGGGACTGTGGATCCAGAAGATTTTGTTTCGAGTGATTTGCAGAACACGCAGTATCAAGTGGCCTTTGAGGATTTGAAGAAGGAGATTTTAGTGGGGCACCAGGAAATCGCTCAAGGAAAAGTTACTTCTGTAGCCGATGTGAGAAAGGAATTTGGTCTTGACTAAGTTGAAACGTTATCAGGTCTTTCTTTCAGATCGTGCTAAGCAGGACTTGCGTGACATTCACGACTATATTCTTGTGAATTTTTATAGCCAGCAAGCTGCAGATGGCAAAGTTGATTTGCTATTAAGTGCTCTTGAGACCCTAGAACTGTTTCCAGAAGCCTGTCCTCTGGTATCAAGCCGGGGCTATGGTGAGATGACGAATGATGGAAAACCCTATCGTTATATGCCAATAGAGAACTATCTCGCATTTTATTATATGGAGAAGCATAGGGTGTATGTTGCTCGTATCCTCAGTGCAAAGCAGGATTTGGTCAAGATTTTTTATAAGTAGATTGAGGAACCTCCATGTTAAAATCAAATAAGCTAATCATTTTTTTAATTTCTCTACCCTTTCTGATGGTCCTTGTTTTCTATTCTCTTAGTGAGCATCCTGGATATAGTGATGATGGGAATTTCGTCAGAAATCATGAGACTGCTATTAAGCGTGAGATCATCGCAAACTTAGCTCGGGAAAAGCAGGGCATAGAATCTGTGACCTTATTGCCAAATACTGCTAGGGGCGAGTATGATAATGGTGGTGATGTGAGTGGACATTACCATATCTATTTTACAGCCTACGTCAATCATAATCGCGAGCGAACGATAAGCGTAGAACTATTCTTCCCAGATGCCAGCATTCCCCCTTTTACCTTGTTTCCTCCCAACCCTTATAAAGACAAGGGCAAAAAGATGTCCAATTGGTTGATGGGGAATATTGAAGTATCGGAAGAAACCTCTAAATAGAGATATGAAGAAGTAATGATGAATAGAATAGTTGACGATCAGATCACTGCTTATTCCTTATTATAGGAATGATGACATCTCCCTTCTTTGGTATCAAGATAGTGAGGTATGCAAACAAGTGGATAATACTGATCAGATTTACGATGTAACAAAACTTCATAAAATGTATGATTACCTAACTTCACATGGTTCTTGTTATTATATCCAATATGAGGGAGTGTTAGTTGGAGATGTGACACTTCAAGATAACTCAGAGCTTTCTATAGTGATCAGCAAAAGAGTATCAGAATTTACAGATCGGAAGACGATGTATTTCTGAAAATGATACAGTTGGCCAAAAAGAAAAAAAAATGGTTAAAGGTAACTGCTCAAATTTATCCTTTTTAATACTCAAAAGTCAAAAGAATGTTTTTTTGGCTTTGGGATTTTCAGAAAGTAGATGAAGAGTGGTATGAATATAAAGTTGATTTAGGAAAGTTGTATATCTCCACATAGATTAAGACTGTAATCTGCTGTTTATAAAAACAATGTTCATGAAAAAAATAGAGATAAAGGGTAGCCACTGATACATGGACAAGAGTTTTTTTCAGAAATCTAAAAATGAAGAGAACACCAACAGATGATTTTTGTTGGTGTTCTTTTTTATATGATTTTACAATCTATCACTCTGATTCATGTTTGAAACAAGTTAAACAGACAGTTGTAGGAGGACCTTCAAGTCAAAAATTTTTGTACGGTTAATGGAGGATTTTTTCCCATTATAATCTATCCACAGTTTCTATTTCGTATATGAATTGCAATCGGTGTGATGAGTAGGTATAGCAAGGTCAAAAATGATAAAAATCCGATATCAGCATCCAAAAAAATACATATACGATATTAAAGCCAAAATGCATGAAAATAGAATAAATCAGAGTTATTATATTTTTTTCCAAAATAATATTCATACAAATAGTAATAGATGTAATCACAACTATATTAGCAATAATATAAGGAACCGCGCCAGTCCGTAAATTTTGAATCTACAACCCACAGAAGTGTATGCCAGAAACACCAGACTAGGGCCTTTGGTAAATAGAAGATTTTTAAAAATGATATTTTTTATTAAATTCTTCTCTCATATAACCACGCCAACCCTAATTCTTCTCCGGACGGACCTGATGTAAATGATAAGAATATACTTAGTGGCAATGATACGGTTCCTAGATTGATGTAGGAGAACATTGTTTTTTGGGTCGTAAGTGAGTAGATGAAGAGTGATAAAATACTGAGCCCAAATGTAAGACCAAATGAAGATAGAAGTGGGAGTAACGACACTTTAGCAGAGAAACACCGCTTAAGGAAAGTTGTTCTTTTTCTCATCAGTCCTGAAATACTTCCATCCAAATAAAAGCAGGTATGATGGAGACCATGCGACGATATTTCGTACAATCCACATGATAACAGGTGGAACCTTAAATATTAAACTTGCAGGAGCTGCTACAAAAATAATGAGTGCCCAAACAAGTACATAAGAACTGATGATGTATCTTTTTAAATAATTTACATTCATTTAGTTACCCTCTTTCTTCAGATGTATAGATAACTAGTTCACTCTTAATTCCATTCAATTCAATTATATTATCTGCATCGGGTGAATCGAATGGTTCAGTTTTTTGCCCATTTTTTTCATAATAAATGTTTGTTCCAATCCCTTTAGCAACAGCAGTAAATAGGCTGTTTTCAGGAATACGAATTCTGGATGTTGCTGAAATCTGGTTAATGTCAACTTCACCGTTTAATGAATGACATAATACTTCCATATCAAGATTACAGTTTATTTTTACTTTACCTGAAATATCTTCTAGGGTAATACGAGATGTTTTAAGGTCAAGTTCGATATTGTCACATTCTAGGGAGTGAATTTCTACAGACTCTGCACGAACCGCACATTCAATGTGACTAATATAGCGAGTTGGGATTTGCACAAAGATACTGACCGTTTCTTTAGCCGTTGCCTCTGTTACACCATTGTAACGTTTTTACATCAAGATCGATTCTTTTTCTACTATCATCAATTTTTACTTTAAAATCATTTTGAAGTGTAGGAAGAAGGTTAGATACCAGACGAACTCGAATTTTTTTCTCCCTTGTATCCAGACAATACAAACTTTTCTGCGCCTCCAAATTTCATATCATAGCTCTTGATCTTATCGATATCATACTCTGGGATACTCTCAAAAAGATATTCGCTTGTCTTATGAGTAGTTATTTTCATTACAGATTAGCTCATCGATAGAGATGTTAAATAGGTTTGAGATGGATATCATATTTTTCGATATCTGGAATTCCAGCACCAGTTTCCCACTTTTGTTACAGCTTGTCTTGATACACCGATTTTTTTCAGCTAAAAGTTCTTGTGACATCCCTACTTGTTTACGTATGGATTTTAATTTTTTCAGCAAATGTCATGTTGTATGACCTCCTCATATTCTATGATGTAATTTGTCATAAAGTAGCAATATGACTGATTTTAGTATAGAATAAACGATGATTACAGCACAAGCAAGTAGAGGTTGCATTCTCATTATTTTTTTGCTACTTTTGCGTGGCATTTATCGTTTTTAACGTTGATTTTTTAGCATTATTTTAGTTATTTTTACCATACATTCAAAATGGAATGATGAATAGAATTAAAGATAATATATTGAAATTCCAGAAAGTCTGGTAGTAATAAAAATAGCATAAAAATAGGTTCTAAAAAGTTATTTGTTCTGTAACCGCTTTTTTTCTGCTATAATATCACTAGATAGAAATGTGGGAGTTTCAATCATGGTTACAAAACGGTTTTTGAAAAATGTCATTGTTATGCTGGTCTCGGTTTTTATGTCCATGGTCTTTGTTCAAGGGGCTCAAGCCCAGCAAACTGGACTCGATTACCAGAGTCTGAATCTATTACCTTTTACTGGCAATAAGCAGCTCGTTCTAGGTGAGTTTGATCATTTAGGTCGTGCGACTTCAGCTCACATACAGTTACAAGATAAGGATGAACCAAAGCAGAAAAGAGAGCCACGGCTTACCTATAACCCAGTTGGTTGGCATAATTATAAAATGTCCTATGGAAACAAAGGGAAGAAGGCCTGGTTGTTCCATAGAGGGCATCTGGTAGGCTATCAATTTAGTGGCTTGTCTAATGAAGGGAAAAATTTAGTTCCTTTGACAGCTTGGACTAATAGTGGAAATTATAGTGGGACTGCAGATAGTAATAGTGAGGGAATGCTCTACTATGAAAAGCGCTTGGATAGTTGGTTGGCCACTCACCCTAATTACTGGCTAGACTATAAGGTGACTCCGGTCTATACAGGTGATGAATTAATTCCGAGACAAGTCATTTTACAGTATGTAGGGATTGATCAAGAAGGAAATCTACTCCGTATTAATCTAGGAAGTCCGAAAGAATCTGTAGATGCTTATGGGATTACCACCGTCACCTTGGATAACTACTCTAAGAACGCAACGATTGATTATTTAAAAGGAACAGCGACTCCATCACTGGTTCCGACGGAACCAAGTAGTCAACCTCAACCTTCAAGTCCTCCTGTAGATATGCAACCAAGTCAAGGTCCTCAACCGAGTCAATCAGTAGAAGCTGCGCAACCAGTTCAGCCAGTCGAGCCTGCTGCACCAAGTCGTCAACATGCTCCAGTAGTTTATGTGGCAAGAAATGGAAATGCGGATGTTTATTGGTATTCAAAGGATAATATGCCGAGAAACACTAATTTTGCGAATGTAATCGAAATGTCAGAAGAGCAAGCGCTGAATCTTGGAAAGAGGCATACATCAAAAGAATAAAGCTAAGATTTAAGCATATAAAAAAGCCCTGTAGGGCCTTTTTGTGTGACGAGCTTTAATGAAAAGCAGAACTAATGAATAACTTTTTGCCATTTAATCTTCAACTTCATTGAAGAACTCCAGTTCTGGTTTGACATCTACTACAGCATGTAAGAAGAGGATTAAATGTTCATATTTTACAGGTGTAACCATACCTAAATCGAACTCGAATTCTTTCTCTCCCTCTCTAGAAAGTAAGAAGAGATTCTTCGAACGTACCTTTCCGTTACGGACCCACTTGATTCGAACCCCGAGTGCCTGAATTTCATTGAGAAAGATAGGATTAACGAATCGTCCATATTGTGTATTGAAGATAGCTTCGCGGTAAAGGTAGAGTTGGTTCAGTTTATCGACAGCAGTCGCATTCTCTTTGAATAATTCCACGTTTTCTTCAAGTTCTGGATAGTGGTTGAAGATATCCTGGTATTTTTCTTGCACTTTTTTTGGTGCGACTCGGATTAGATGGCCAAATCCAAGAATCATGGCTAAGAAAATAATACCGAATACGATTGAAAAGACAATCCCAACTGTATCGTTTTCCTGAAGTGCTCTCGGAATGTTAAAAGAGATAAAAATCATCCCAATAATACCGAAAAACAACCACATACCATAAATGGTGTACAAGCCTTTAATTTCTTTCTGCATAGAAACTCCTTATATTTATAATAGGTCTATTTTAGCATAGATAGACGAATTTGTTCAATCTCAATTTGACTTGCAAAGCTTTTTCTAAAGTTGTATACTAGAACATGATTTTTGTGTAATCGTTTGCATAAACTGATGAATGATGAAAGAAAAAGTAGGAGACGAGGACAGATGGAATTAACAGCGATTTACCACCGGCCTGAATCGGAGTACGCCTATCTTTATAAGGACGGCCAGCTCTACATTCGCATCCGAACCAAGAAAGAGGATATCAAACGGATTGTCTTGCACTATGGGGATCCTTTTATTTTTATAGAGGATCTATATGAGGCAACCAAGGAAATGGAAAAGGTGACGACCGACGACCTCTTTGATTATTGGCAAGTGTCGGTATTTGTTGGCCATGCTCGGATCCAGTACCTCTTTGAGTTAGAGGACACAGCGGGAGAGAAGATCTTGTACGGAGACCGGGGTGTGGCAGCCTACACCAAGGAGAACCTGGACTTCGTCATGAATGGCTTTAAGCTTCCTTTTATCCATGAGATTGATGGTTGCGCCGTACCGGATTGGGTGGCGCAGACGGTTTGGTACCAGATTTTCCCAGAGCGCTTTGCCAATGGCAATCCAGCCATTTCCCAGAAGGCGTCCGCCCTTGGGATGCTTCTATTGCTCCGCAAATCTTGGATTTCTTTGGTGGAGATTTGCAGGGAATTATCGATCACTTGGACTACTTGCAGGAGTTAGGGATTACAGGGCTCTACCTTTGCCCGATTTTTGAATCGCCGAGCAACCACAAATACGATACCATTGATTACTTTGAAATTGATCGACATTTTGGAGATAAGGAAACCTTCCGCCAGCTGGTGAAAGAGGCTCACGCGCGTGGGATGAAGATCATGCTGGATGCCGTCTTCAACCATATTGGCTATGATTCACCCCAATGGCAAGATGTGCTCAAAAACGGAGAAGATTCAGTTTACAAGGACTGGTTCCACATCAAGGAATTTCCGGTTGAGACGGATAATCTCTGGAATAGTCGCGACTTGTCTTACCATGCTTTTGCCTTTGCGGGCTATATGCCTAAGCTCAATACGGCTAATCCAGAGGTGAAGGCCTATCTCTTGAAGGTGGCGACATACTGGATTGAAGAGTTTGATATCGATGCTTGGCGACTGGACGTGGCCAATGAAATCGATCATCAATTCTGGCGAGATTTCCGTAAGGCGGTCTTGGCCAAGGAGCCAGACCTCTATATCCTCGAGAAATCTGGCATTCGTCCCAACATGGCTTAATGGTGATGAGTTCCATGCCGTTATGAACTATCCTCTCTGAGGTATCAAGGATTATTTTCCTACAGGGGGCATAAGGAGACACAACGCTTCATTTGGGAGATCGATAGCCAGTCTATGTACTACAGGCAACAGATCTCTGAGGTCATGTTCAACCTCTTAGACTCCCATGATACAGAGCGTATCCTGACGACGGCCAAAGGGGATCTCCAGTCCGTCAAGTCTGCCCTCGCCTTCCTCTATCTGCAACGCGGAACGCCATGTATCTATTATGGGACGGAGCTAGCCCTCGTCGCGGCCCAGACCCGGATTGCCGGCGTGTCATGCCTTGGGAGCGCGTGTCAGAAGACAATGACATGCTGAACTTTATGAAGGACTTGATCCAGCTACGAAAAGAAGTAGCAGAGGTGATCCAACATGGAAAAGTGAGTCTGGAAGAAGTTGAGCCAGATGTAGTGGCAGTAGAATGGCAGCATGAAGGCCATCTTCTCAAAGCCTACTTTAACCACTCCAAGAAAGACTTTGTATTAGAAAGAGGACAAGCAGATCCGATCGGTCTGGGGAGCGTCTCTGGTGAACAATTAACCATTCAACCAAATGGATTTGTTATTTATAGGAAGAAGAGCAATGAAAGAAGCCTGGAATCGAGAGATTGCGGGCTTCTTTTTATAAATAGTATCTTTATTCACACCCTTATATTATAATAGGAGATGAGAAAGGGGAGACAGTGATGAAGATATTAGCAATCAATCCTATTTCGTTTAAAAAAGAAAAGGCAGAATTTCTGTTTGATTATCTTTTCATTCTAGCTTATTTAGTTTTTCTATGTTTTTAGGTTCGATGCTTATTTACATTATCTTTTTTAATGGCGTCCCAGAGTTTACAGAAATTCAGTCGCAGTGGCTTGTATTTTTCACCTCTGTTTTGTCAATCATGCTCCTTTTTCACATTCTTGGATTATAAAAATGATGGCAGTTTTGGGAAGGTAAAAGCGGGACTGAACTGGTCACCAGGAAAAACAGTGCAGGCTAGCTCGATCGGAAACGTCATCAAAATTTTTACCTTGGCAACTCGGTCATATGGGCACGATTCATGGCTTTCTATAGTGATTTTGATATGTTATCCATTATCCTTTCTATTTCAGCGACTCTCTCGCAGTTTTGCTACTGGCAATGACGATATTTCGGAAAGATAAGAGGCATCTAGGAGACCTGCTAGCCCATACGCAAGTCCAACTAAAAGAAGAATAGGGTACAGATTGTTTATCCTATCCTTAAAGAAAAAAGACAAAAATAGTTAGGAAGTATTTGTATGAATGAGACCGTAGAGTTTACAATATTGCTTTTATTAAGAACAAAATAACAAATTAATTTGACTAAAAACAAGTAAAAGGTATTCATTATGAAAAATTTTTAATATTTATTTTTGACGATTTTTGTATTGATGGTAGGGAGTGATAGCTCTTATGCTAAATAGTTATGATAGAGCTTATGAGAATGCTCATAATCATTCGAGTTATTCATGGAAAAAGTAACTTATCCTGTAGAAAAATACTCTAATCCAATTGATAAATATAATGATAATTTCGAATTATTATATAATTTGCTTGTTAAAAACTTTTTCTCCAACTTTAGTAGAAAAAGAATTTGATAGGGCATATGAAACAGCTAAAAACTGTCAGCGGATTCTCCTATTTCGATGCAGGCTATCAAAAAAATGAAAATAAAGATTTATAATTATTCTGAAGGCGCTAACCAGTACGCTGTATATAAAGCTTTAATATAGACTGGAAAGAGCAGGCTGTTTTAGCAGCAAAAATCACTTCAAAAGTATCGTTATTCAAAAGAAAAGTTAGTTGAGCAACTGATAAATGTTGAACTATTTACTCAAGAAGAGGCTGATTATGCTGTAGAACAAGTAAATTTCGATTGGAAGGAGAATGCTGTGAAAGAAGCGGAATCTTATGTAAGAGGTGGCAAGATTTCGAAAGAAAAGATGTTAGAAATACTTGCTGAAAAACAAAAAAATTTACTCAAGAGGAAGCCGAGTACGCCATAGAGTATGCTAAAAATTGATTGGTCGAATTAAACAATAGTTCTAGTGTTGATCTGAAGAACCTAAAAAGTCTAATGAATCTAAAATAACTAGGATAGAAAATTAATAAAAAGTGGCATGATGATGATTAAAACACGATTACTATCTATAATCGCTAGTTGAACAGTGACTATTACTTAAAGCAAAAGGGAGATGCTCCACAATAAATTGGAGATTAATAAACTTCATGAAAGTTAACGACTAAAAAATAGAGTAAGGGATGATTTTTCCTTGCTCTATTTTTCAGTTCTTTAGTTGTACATTCCCCTACATAGGTGTATAATGTGTCCTTAGATAAACAAATGAGGAGCTTACTATGGAATTAAAAGATTTTTACAGAAAAAGAACAAGAACAAATCAGCCAAGGTTTGAGCACGGCTGAGATTTCTGATAAGGAAGCGGCGAAGAAGTTGCTCGCTCTTGTACCGCAAGAATGGATTAAGCGTATTCCTTTCTTTGTCAGAGGGCATGCGACAACAAAGACGATTGAACGTGTGGCTATGCGCTATCCTGAACTCTATGCCGTGGCCAAGCGTCAAGGAGACCTTCCTGAAAAAAGAACGGGAAGAATTGCGTGTCATCATGACAGAAGTCTTTGAAGAAAAAGATGAACAAACATAAGATTAAATAATCCTTTGTTATTTTTATCTCACAATTGAGCGAGTGATTGCAGTTAAAATATTGCAGTCGCTTTTTATTTACTAGTATAAAGTCTTTTACACTAGTAAATAAAAAGAAGAATATTTCATGATATAATACTAATGAAAGCAGTTCCAGAGGGATGAAAGATTCCATTGAAGAAAAACAAGTAAAGGTATTCATTATGAAAAAAATTTTTGATATTTATTTTTACGATGTTTGGATTGTTCGTAGGATGGATAGCTATTATGGTATATAGTTATCAAAGAAGTTATAATGAATGGAAAAGTTCACGTTCAGTATCAAGAGTGACTTATCCTGTGAAAAATACTCTACTTCAAGTTCTAGTACCAAGTATTATGATTATGAAAAATACTCTACTTCAAGTTCTAGTACGACTTCAAGTTCTAGTACGAAGTATTATGATTATAAAAATTCAAATAAATCTACAGATGCATATGTAAAAAGCTCTTTTGTCAGAAAATTCTCATTTTATCGAAACAGAAAATTGAACAAGATCTAACAAGGTGGTATTCAGAGGATGCTTGCCAGTACGCTATGAATAAACTTAATATAGACTGGAAAGAGCAAGCTGTTTTAAAAGCAAAATCACTTCAAATGTTTCATTTTTCAAAAGAAATGTTAGTTTGGCAACTTATAAATGTTGAACTGTTTACTCAAAGAAGAGGCTGACTATGCTATAGAACAAGTTAATTTCGATTGGAAGGAGGAAGCTGTGAAAAAAGTGGAAGCTATTGCAAACCCTGGAAACATGTCAAAAGAGGAGTTATTAGAATTACTTGTCATAAAAAGAAAATTTACTCAAGAAGAAGCTGAGTACGCAATAGAACATGCTCAAGTAGATTGGTTGAATTAAAACAATAATTTTTAATTTTTGATTTGAAGAACTTAAAAGAGGCTGATGAATATAAAAATAGCTAGGATAGAAAATGATGAAAAGAGGCATAATGATGATCAAAAACACCTTTTCTACCAATAATTGCTAGTTGAACAGGGATGAATACAAAAACAAGTCCAATGTAACATATTGAAGAGCTGGATAGTCTGCCAGCTCTTTTTTTGCTACCTATAAAGTTTCATCATTTCGTGAAAAATAGTTGGAGCTAAGTCCGTTTTAAACTATAATATAGGAGAAGGAGATTCGATAGGAAAAAGAAATGAATCATGTTATAAATCGCAATTCAATGTTATAAAACATCTTAGTATATAGAAAAGGACCCAGTTTATGAAACCATCTAAAAAAATCATGCTCCTTACTAGCTGTGCCTTGGCAATCTTTGCTTTAGCGGCTTGTGGGACCAACCAAAAGCAATCCAAGGAAAAGCAGGAAAGCTCCACGGTCCAAAAGGCCAGTTCAGACAAGGAGCACTACAAGGGAACATACAGCAACCTCAATAGCAAGGAAAGTGTCGAAGAAGTGCGGGCTCTCTTGTCTGCTTATTTGGATCAGGAAAGTGTAGACAAGTTTCTTGGTTTAGTAACAGACTATGATAGCATTGTTGGCTCTGTTGGCTTGACGGGTGACTTCAGCAAGTTCAAGAAAACAGACTACAATGTCGAGAAGATCAGTGACTTGTGGACCAAGCAGAAGGGCGATTTCGTCGGAACCAACTGCCGGATCAATAGTTATACCTTGTTGAAGAACCGCATCGAGATTCCTAAGCAGCAGGCGGATAGTGAGCTCTTATTCGTGGACAATGATGCGATTGAGAAAGGGAAAGTCTTCGATGAGGCAGACAAGGAAGCCTTTAACATTCTGTATTCACGGGTTCCGACAGAGGCTACAACGGATGTCAAGGTTCACGCCAAGAAGATGGAAGAGTATTTTTCTAATTTCAAATTCAATGAAAATGCTCGCATGCTTTCTGTCATCGTTCATGACAATTTAGACGGTAATACCCTTTTTGTTGGTCACGTGGGCGTTTTTGGTACCTGCTAAGGACGGCTATCTCTTTGTCGAAAAGCTAACCTTTGAAGAGCCCTACCAAGCGATTAAGTTTGCGACTAAGGAAGATGTCTACAAATACTTGGAGACCAAGTACCAAGACTACACAGGCGCAGGTCTGGCTAAGCCCTTTATCATGGATAATGAAAAATGGGTTGAGATGAAGTAGAGTATGAAGGACAGCGTGTTAGAATTTAGAAAGATAATGGACTATGCTCCGATTCTATATGTGCTAGTTTTTTGCTCTTTTTCAGTCTTCTCCTTTTTCCTGAGAAGAAGGACAATCGTGAAACGTAGTGGAGGTCCCTTCTTTGCTCCTTTTCCATATTAGCCGTGAATCTTCTATATCCATGTCGCTCTGTGTTTCAGTCGTCGTAGCATCCCACTGAAAGAGATCAAGCAAATCACCTATGCAATTTTTCGTGGACGATCTGGTGGTGGAGCTCGCTATGCTTTTTATATCGAGCTTAAAAATGGAAAGACTATTCCCTTCTTTTTTGGGAAAAGCAAGCGGAATGAAGAGCTGGTGGAGAAGCTCAAACGAAATGCAGGTAGGTATGGGTTTAAAGTACATGATTCACGTTAGAATACAATCATCTGTAAAAATAGAATCTACGATTTGATTCCTTTAAAAATGAAAGCGAGTAGTCTTATGAACGATTCTATGAAAGAATATATCCGCCTTAAAAAGCAGTTCCAAGCGCAAGATAAGGATTCATCCAGCGTGCTGGCTTTCTATGAATTTGCGGATCGGCTGGCCTTACTGGAAACTCCAGAAGCTAAGCAGGTCTTGGTGGATGTGTATCAGGAGTTGGGCTTGTATGCCAGTGCCTTTGCCCTCTTCTCAGAGCTAGTGAGACAAGTCTGATCGCAAGCAAGTTAAGAAACTTTTCATCTTAGAAAAGATGAGTCATAGTCATGGAGATCGCTTTGCTCTTCACGTCCCTTGACTGAAAAAGAAAAAAAGTGGCTCATAAGAAGAAGGTCAGTGACTTGCCAACCTTCCGTTATCATCCGGACCCACTAGCGACGGGTGCCTTTAAGGAAGGGGAGCCTAAGACCTGTCCTTCTTGTGGGGAAGCCCACACCATCTATTATGTGTTGAGACCCTATTGTGTGGAGGAGCTAAGCCATCTTTGTCCGACTTGTATCTCTACTGGTCGTGCTGCCCAGAAGTTTGAAGCAGAGTTTATCCAAGATGCTGATTGGCAAGGGGTCATGGATAAGGAAAAAGACCAAGTCCTATTCTGTCAAACTCCAGGCTATAGTAGCTGGCAGGGCGAATATTGGCTCTCTTGTTGCCAAGACTACTGTGCCTATCTGGGGACAGTTGGCACTCATGAACTGGAAGAGATGGGCATTGCTGAGCAAGTCTTAGCAGAATACGAGTCACGTAATGAATTTCAGGATGTGGCTGAATACTTAGTCAAGGATGGTTCTATGTGTGGCTATCTCTTTCGATGTCTACACTGTGAACAATACCATCTTTGGGTTGATGCGGATTAGGGGGATGCTCCAAATCTAATAGAGTCATGAACTAGATGAAAGAATAGAAAAGGAATCACGAATGAATAGAAAGCAAGCCCTATCCATGTATTTTATTGGGACCTTCGGTCAAGTATTAGGAGTTAGCCTTCTGGTGTGGTTTTTAAGAGCAGGAGGAGTCAAGGTTGATTTTACATCATCATTTGGGATCATCGCTATTATTGTAGGTGGCTTATCATCAGCTTTGTGGGGTAGTCTTGCAAGCATTAGTTACTATCAATCTAGTTTTCAAACAAGTTTTAAAAGATTTTTCAAGTCAAAGACAGTTTAGCTAATTATTGTTTTAGTGATCGTTTTCTTGCTACTCGACTTTTTCCCTTTTATCTTTGGTGGTAAGATCACCACTCAATCGTTGGTCTTGCCAGTAGTACTTTTTTCAAGGCTCTTCTTTTTGGTGGGATTGAAGAAATTGGCTGGCGTTATTTCTTTCAACCAACTTTTGCAGGAAAAATACCTTATCTTTCAGCTACTTTGATCACCTTTTTAGCCTGGTCTAGTTGGCATCTACTATACTTTTTATATTGATGGTTCTTTAGCTGTCATTCAGTTGTTTCCGTTTCTAGTAGGTCTGCTAATTAACTGCTTTTATCTTGTCGGCCTTGTATCATAAAACGCAAAATTTATGGATCTGTGTCATGACCCATGCCTGTATCAATTCCTTGTCTCAGATTCTGAGTGAATGAAAAGGTATGGCTATCTCTAGTCAGTAAAATTCTTATTATTAGTTTAGCAATCATGATTGCAAGAAAGAAGTATGTAACAGTAAAGGAGGAAAAATGAGAAAATTTATTTCAAAACAATCAGTCGCTATTTGGTATGCACTGACTGCCCTCCTTGCTACTTTTTTATAGTGGGGCAAGTTATCCTTTGGTGTTTCCCAGATGGGACTAGTATGGGTGCCTCGCTATTGTTTATTCTAATGAACTGTATTCCCATGATTGTGGCTACTGTCTTTTCTCTTGTGTTGAGTGAAATCAACTCCTTGGGAGAATTTTTCAAAAAGGGATTTCTTCAAAAAGAAAGTTCCCTATCCTGGATCCTAGCTTTCTTCATCCCCGTCATCTATTATGGGATTTCCATCCTGCTTATAAATGTTCGCTTTACTGGGAACTCCCTCTTGGCCTTCTTCCTATATTTCCCCTGGACCTTTTTATATGGAGGTCTGGAAGAAGTCGGTTGGCGTTGGTTTTTACAAGATCATCTTTCCTTTAGTAAGCACTTTATACCTAAAATGATGGTTCTCTCCATTGTTTGGTCCCTCTGGCATATCCCTATTTATCAACTCCCTTGGATTACCGCAGGTTCATCCAACTATCTCATCTTTTACCTGATGATTTTAGGGAATACCTTCCTATTTGGAGCGCTCAAGGAGTATTCAAAAGGAGTTGTCCCTTGTATCCTCGCTCATATGCTGATTGATAGTCTAGCTGTACTTATGCTGGTACAGAGCTCTCTTCCTCAGATTATCCTTCTAGTTATTTTCGAAATTCTAGTATCCTCTTGGCTAGTGGCAATTCGAAAATCAGAGAAATAGAGTTGTACCTCTCATCTAATTTCGGTGGGAGGTTTTCTTTTTTATCAGATGATAAAATAAAACTTTTTAGCTAATAACGTATTCCATCATATAGTACTTCATAGAGGAGTCTGTAAAATGATATAATTAGTTTAACGAAGAACTTAGAGATAGGGATCATCGTATTAACACTAGTCTCGATCCCTTATCAATCATTCAAGGGGAAAGACCATGCAAAAACTTTTCAGTTGTTGCGAAGAGGAGATCTAGAGGCCGTCCGTCAGATATTGGATAAAAAATCCAGAAGAAGTCAATGCTGTTTCGGTGACAAACCCAAAAAGAGATCGAGGGCAATCCCTTCTTCAAGTCGCTATCAAATCAGGGACATCTAGATATTGCAGACTTACTCATTGATAGAGGGGCGATCTTTAACTTTATTGAAGAGCCGACAGAGCTGAATCCATTTTGTCAACCGGTCATCCAAACAGCCGGTGGAAGAGCTGATGTTGACTGCAGGCGCACGATCAAACGTTGAAAGGCCAATATGAAATGCATTCGTCTAAGGAAAAGGCGGACCAGTCTTTCAAGGTTTTCGAGAAAATGTTGGAACTTGGGGCAGATATCTCTCAGAAGAATAGTCATGGGGGAACCTTATTACAAACTATCTTAATAGAAACCAAAGAAGTTCTGCCATCTTATTCTTGGAAAACAAAAGAAACAAGAGATAATGTCCTCATCACGGAGGAATTACGTCATGATTTAAATCGTATTTATAATCTCCTGATTCGTTACGGTGTGACTTCGGACGAAATTTCTGCCTATTATAAGATCCTCTCAAAGAACTTTACCAGGACAGCCCAACCATGGAATTCTTAAATCGCTTAGATCAGAGCAGATCTTGATAAGCATTTGAACTACTAGTTAAAAGAGCCTTAGGGCTCTTTTTGTTTATTATAATGAGGATAGAAACAGATTGTTTTTTCTTTTGGGCAAATTATGGTACTCTAAAGATAGAATAATGGAAGGGTTTTTCTGAA